>TARA_B100000686_G_scaffold20242_1_pt1 | contig 15348 bp, 7 predicted proteins | sample TARA_B100000686 | Tara Oceans TARA_B100000686 (sample SAMEA2622733) | marine metagenome | biome: marine biome (ENVO:00000447); feature: marine epipelagic mixed layer (ENVO:xxxxxxxxx); material: "saline water (ENVO:00002010), including plankton (ENVO:xxxxxxxx)" | depth 150 m
GCATCTGCACTTGATCATCCAAATATTTGCACGATTTATGAGATTGGCAATACGCCAGACGAGCAGCTGTTTATGGTGATGGGGTATTACGAGGGCGCTTCACTCAAAGAAAAAGTCGAAGGTGGCCCGTTACCTATAGACGAAGCACTGAGTTGTGCGATGCAGATCGCGGACGGTCTTCGAGAAGCGCATGCGGTCGGAATTGTTCATCGTGACATTAAGCCGGCGAATGTCATGCTCACAAAAAATGGTAGGGCGAAGATTGTTGATTTTGGTATCGCAAAACTCTTGGGCGGAACCGGCGGACGTACTCAGGCAACCCAGACAGGGACGATGTTGGGAACGGTCGCGTACATGGCGCCAGAGCAGATCCAGGGACAATCAGCTGACCAGCAAACGGATGTCTGGGCGTTAGGGGCTGTGTTGTTTGAGTTGTTGACGGGAAGACCGCCGTTTGACGGTGAAAACCAATGGGCCATTCTCAATGCTATTAAGGAAACGGACCCTGTAGCGCCCTCGTCGATTCGTCCTGAGATACCGAAATCCGTGGATGCTGTGGTCCTGCGAGCATTGGCCAAGTCTTCGGAGAAACGATTTGCTACGGCCGGTGATTTTCACCAGGCAGCGAGCATCGCAACATCTCCTCATGATGCATCCTCTGCTGGCGTTTCGGCATCAACAGCATCAACAAATTGGTTCATGAATCCGAAGGTGGCGTTGCCAGTGGCAGCGGTCATAGTCGGAGCGTTGGCATGGACCTTTTCTGGCGGTGTCGGAAACACCGAAGAGACGTGGGCTCGTGAACAAGCCATTCCTGAAATTCAGGCGGCGATCGAGACAGGTAACTTTTCAGAAGGGTTTGCTCTCGTTCAGAGAGCCGAAGCATACCTAGGCAATGATCAGACTTTCCTGCAGCTACGCGGGCAGGTTTCCGCATCTGTATCAATAGGATCAACACCGACAGGTGCTGGCGTGTTTATGAAGGATTACGGGGAATCTGAAGACGCATGGCAACGTGTGGGAACGACGCCTCTGGACGACCTAGTGATATCAGCTGGGCCTAAACAATTGGAAATTCGAGCAGATGGCCACGCACCGACGTCACTGGCATTGCTTCCTGGTCCATTTTCACGAAATTTGTTATCGAATATCACGCTTGTCCCTGAGGGTGATATTTCTGATGGTATGAATGTCGTCTCAGGTGGTACGTCACTCGCTTGGATTACCGGTGTCGACCCGATCGCATCTGTTCAGCTGGATCAATATTCGATAGGGCGGTACGAGGTCACGAATCAGCAGTTCAAAGAATTCGTCGACGGCGGTGGCTACGAGAACCCAGAATATTGGATGGAGCCTTTCGTCAGTGATGGCCAAACACTTGACCGGGACGAAGCGCTGGAGATGTTTGTCGATGAAACGGGACGTCCAGGTCCGTCGACATGGGAGCTTGGAGATTATCCAGACGGCCAAGATAACTGGCCGGTATCTGGAGTGAGTTGGTATGAAGCCGCAGCGTACGCAGAATTTACTGAAAAAAGTCTTCCAACGCTAGTCCATTGGGTGAGAGCGGCAGGGGCTTTTGCCATTGGCCCGTCGACGATTCTGAGTAGTAATTTTGGTGGTGACGGCCCAGTAGAGGTCGGAAGTCAAAATTCTGTTGGTATGTTCGGTGCTCACGACATGGCGGGGAATGTTCGCGAGTGGAGCCTGAACTCCTCTGGAGGACAGCGCTTTATTCTCGGTGGTGGGTGGAGTGATCAGCCCTATCAATACAGCTATGCAGATGTGCAAGACCCATTTGACCGGTCTGAGATGAATGGTTTTCGACTTGCGGAGTACCCAACAGCTATTGATGATGCGCTGCTTGAGCCGATGGAGTTATTGGTTCGTGACTATACGACGGAAACACCGGTAGCTGATGAAGTATTCGAAGTGTACCGCGATCGGTTTGCATACGATGCGATTGACCTTGATGCGCAATCAGAATCTATACCTTCGACTTCAAGTGATTGGGTGGGTGAGAGTGTTTCGTTTCAAGCTGCGTACGAAGATGACCGAGTCAGTGCCCATGTGCATTTGCCAGCTACAGCGGAACCGCCATATCAAGCTGTTATCTATTTTCCAGGCTCTAATTCAACGGCACAGACGTCGACTCCTCCGCCCGGTCCTTTTAATGACTTCGTTCTTCGCAGTGGACGGGCCCTGATTCAGCCGGCTTATCGTGGCATCTATGAACGAAATGAATCACTGGAATCGACCTGGCCGAATGAAAGCGTTCGTTATACAGAGCTTTTTACCAGTTGGGCGCAAGATGTTATGCGCACCATTGATTATCTTGAATCTCGCGAAGACATTGATACTGACAATATCGCTTATATGGGGTTCAGCTGGGGGGGGCGAGGAGGGGCGATTATTCCAGCCGTAGAGCCTCGCATAAAAACGGCGATTCTCTTGGCCGCCGGATTGGCATCCGGTCGAGCCCGGCCAGAGGTCGATCAGATTAATTTTGTGTCTCGGGTAACCATTCCAGTGCTTATGGCCAATGGTCGATATGATGCAATTGAGCCGGTTGAAGACGCGCAGCGACCGATGTTTGAGTTGTTAGGCACACCTCAAGATAAGAAAAAGTGGGTTGTCTATGAGTCAGGTCATGCTATTGCTGATGTGCGGACAGAATGGATTGGTGAGTCTTTAGACTGGCTCGATACGTATTTAGAGCCTGTTGAGTAGTTAGGTTCTATTCGGCCAATATGTTTTTAGGTTTGATCGTGTTTTACCGTGAACCAACCGCTTTGCTTGATTCCGAAGATGCTTGTGGTCGCGCCGATCTCGCTGGACACGACCAGTAGCGGATGACGATTCTCACTATCGCCTGCTGGTATAACGATTAGTTCTCGGGACCAGGTTCCAGCACCTCTGGTCTGGTGAGGAAACAGCAGAAAAAACTGCAGTGACAGAAGTCTTGTACGAACGTGGGCGGACCGCACTGCTTCCGGTGCCGGTGTAGTCGCAGGTCAACGGAGAAAGTGTATATTGGGCCCTTGACGACGTCGGACAAGGGGGAGCAATGAGACGACAAATAATTATGAGTGGGCTCGTGGTCTCCGGTGTGTTGGTGGCACTCGGGTTTCCGTTGGCGCAAGAGAACGTTGCCGAGATCGAGCAGGTCAAGGCGAACCTCTACGTGATTACTGGCGGGGGTGGCAACACGGCAGCCCTCGTGGCTGATGACGGCGTCGTATTGGTCGACACGAAGAATCCAGGTTGGGGGAGCGCGATTCTCGACAAGGTGCAAACCGTCACCGACAAGCCGATTACGCACATCATCAACACCCATACCCACGGCGACCACGTTGGCAGCAATATCGATTTCTCGTTGCCGGTCGAGGTGGTAGCGCATGCTAACACCAAGTCGAACATGGAGAAGATGGAGGCGTTTCAGTCGGCCAGTGGGCAGCGCTATCTGCCGAGCCGGACGTATGACGACCGCCTGACACTCCTTGATGGCAACGATCAGATCGACCTCTATCATTTCGGTGCCGGCCATACGAGCGGTGACACCATCGTTGTTTTCTCGGGGCTTGGTGTCGCGCATACTGGCGACCTGTTTGCTTGGAAGGGCGTGCCGTATATCGACGTTAACAATGGTGGGAGCGGCGTGCAGTACCCCAAAACGTTACTAACAGCGGCAGATTCGATTCCCGGGGTCGACATGGTGATTCCTGGTCACAGCCCGGTGATGACCTGGGATGACTTTCGAGAGTTTGGTGAATTCAACCGCGACTTTTTGACCTCGGTTGAGCGGGGGAAGGCGGCAGGCAAGACGGCGGCCGAGACGGCAGCGTCGCTCGACCTACCGGCGCGCTACGCGAATTACGCTATGAGCCGGGGTACGTTGACCAGCGCGGAAGATAACGCCACAAAAATCTACGCCGAGCTCGACCGTTAGGAGGAGCGATGCTCACACGACGAGAAATGTTGTTGGTCCCGGTAGCGGTTGCTGCCACCCGGGTTGCGTCCGCGCAAAATGCTGACCCGGGAAAGATGCTTCTCAGCATCCATCAGAACACGTCACGCGGGGCGGGCTTCCAGGGGTCGCTCGAGGGATGGGCTCGGGCTGGTATTCGCTATGTTGAGCTCAATGACGGTTTGCTCCAGACATTCCTTGAGTCGAATTCGCTGTCGGCCGCAGGACGCGTGCTGACCGACAACGGTCTGACGCCGGTCTGTGGCGTCATCGGCGGCGCCGATATGTGGATCCCTGGACCCGAACGAGCTGCCTCGCTCGATCGGTTCCGTCTCAGGTGCGAACAGTACAAGACCCTTGGTCTCAACCGGGTCTACACCCCGTCGGGCACGCGGCGGGCGGTTACCGCTGATGATTTTGCCGAGACGCCGCGCTGTATCCGTGAGGTGGGCGACATTGCGCAAGAGTTTGAACTTACCGCAATGATCGAGTTCATCCGGACGTCCACGCATCTCTCCACGCTGACGTCGGCGTTGGCGACGATTCGGGAGGCAGACCATCCGCACGTCAGTCCGATGATCGATTTCTTCCACTTCTGGTCGGGCCTCAGCAAATTCCAGGATCTTGACCTGCTTGAGAACGGCGAGTTACAGCACTGCCACTTCCAGGATTTGCTCGACACGCCGCGGGAACTGATCGACAACGACTCACGGTTAATTCCCGGTGACGGCATCGCCCCAGTTGGCAATATTCTCAGCAAGCTTCAAGAGCGAGGATTCACCGGTGCGTTGTCGGTCGAGCTCTTCCGGTCGGAGTACGTCGAGGGCGACCCCTATGAGGTCGCCGTCGAAATCAAGCGGAAGTGCGAGGCAGTAATGGAACGCGCCAGCGTCTTGTAGGGGTATCGGTCGGAAATTAATGTGGTGTTTGATTGGTTTACGAAATTAATTGACCGTGTGCCTGTCCCGTAATGGACAGGGACTCTCTACAGACGGTCAAAAGATTGACATTCGGATCATTCAGCGCCCCGCAAACCAGTTCTTTGCTTGATCCCGAAGAGACTGGTGCTTCCACTAACTTCATTGGATACGATCAGTAATGGATCTCCATTCGGGCTATCGTCTGCCTGGATCACGAGTACGTCCTCGGGACCAAGGTCTAGGGCCTCTGGTGAGGACACGGTTGCCGTAAAGCTGCGACGATTGAGGTATTGCTCGAACGCTGGCGCGCTTGGATCGGTAATGTCGTAGATCGCAATGCCGCCGATTCGTTCTAATGCGATAAAGGCGTAGACGCGATCAAAAAGTGTCGCCACGGTCAACCCCTCTGGTTCGGGACCTTTGTCATCGCTACGATCATCAAACACATTGTTGTCGTTTGAGGTATTAAAACCCGTTGGAGACGCTGTCGACGTGCGCTGTTCAAATTGATCGCCACTGTCAAACACGAGTGAGCCATCCTCGGACCAGATTGAAAAAGACCGTGCACCAAAGGCATACAAGTGCTCGTAGTCTCCGTCGCGGTCGATGTCACCATTTGCCGTAGAGACCTTGAGTCGGCCCAGCGCATCAGACATTTGAAGCCCAACTGCATTCGGAAACGCAGCAGGGTCAAGCGTGAGTTCACTCACGCGTGTTTCTTCTGAAAACGCAGCATAATCACGAGCATCCCCTTCATTTGCTGTGACGAGGTAGGTGTGCCCGTCACGCTCATAGTTTGCGATCGCGTCTGGTTGATACATGCCAAAGACAGGCCACGCTTGAATGTTCACAGTCCTGTCTTTGTCGCTGGCATCAAGACCTTGTGTGTCTATCTCGTGATCTTTAAAACCAAGACCAACAAGTTCAGTGACTTGTTTTGTCTGTAAATCAACAATGGCAAGTGCGTTATTTTCCTGCAGTGTGACCCAGGCTTTTTTGGAGTCGCTTGAGACCGTGATGTATTCGGGCTCAAGGTCCTGGGCCACAGTCGCGCCGGGCCCGAAGATTCTGATGGATGCATCAAGCGTGACGTCATTAAAGGCCGTGAAACCGATGGTGGTGACGTGGGCCTGTGTGAGGTCGTCAACCTCCCCTGAGATGTCGATGATACTAATGCTGCCTTCCGGGTCGATCGTGTAATTGTTGTTGGGTTCCCCTTCGTTTGCGACAAGGACGGTGTTGCCGTCGGGTGTAAAGGTCACCATGTCAGGAAGTGAACCCGCCTCAACGCTTGTGAGAAAAACCCCGTCTGCATCGAAGAACTGTATCGAACCCACATCCGTTTTTACTTCGGCTTGAACCGCGACTGCCACGAGTCCCTGGTGGATGGCAACGCTGTTTGGAGCTCCCCCCTGTACATTCAATGCCCACAACCGTGTTGGTTCCGATGGCGTAGAGATGTCGAGGACGTCGATGTTTCTTGCGGAACCGTTCACAACGAACAAACGTTGCGTGATGGGATCAAAGCGAACGATTTCCGCGGCACTGTTCCGAAAGACCCCGCTACTATACGAACCAAGATGTACCAGTTCGACCCCGCCGGGGGAGGGCGGTGATTGTTCAGCTGTGCAGGAGGTTCCAAACAACACCATGATGGTGACGAAGGTCGCACCAAGTAATGAGAGAAGATATTGCATCAGGTCTATCCCCCTGTCGACGTGCTCGGACACCAAATCAGATGAGTCGTACGCCGAAGATATAACACTCCGAGAACTAGTCTACGGAATACCCTCATGATGCTTGTGCTTTTGTTCCGAATAGCGCGCTGAAGATTTGCTGAAGCAAATTCGGACGTTGTCCTAATAAATCGAACAAGTCGTCACTGTCGATCCGAAGAGCTGCACCGGCTTCTAATACGGTGAGTCGTTTCGGGCTGGTCCCGGTTTTGCCGCTGGAGGTTCCCGCCAAGGCCTCATGCATTCCCACGGCATCACCTGCGGTGGCCTGTTGCGCTGGAGTCGAGTCGCCTGGTGTTTCGACCGACAATGTTCCCGACAGCAGAATACAAACCAGTGGGGGGTCGGTTTCGCCAGAGAGTAATTCCCCTTCAAGTAGTTCGACCTGGCGTGCAATTTCAGCGAGGTGTCTCATCTCGCTGGCACTGACCCGTGAAAAAATCGAAATTTGTTGCAAGGCGAGCACTTTTTGAATGGGGGTGAGTTGACCGGCAGAGATTTGCAAGAGTTCTTGCTCTGCTTCGCCTTTCATGATGGCGGGGATTTCGGCACTACTCGGTCCTCGCCCTGTGAGTGTCCGGAAAAAGCCCTGCACAAGATCGGTATTGTCAGCAAGCAGTGTGCCCATCACTTGGCTTGATAGTTTTAAGGTGACGGATGGTTCGAGGGTTTTCAGTGTGTGCGACATCACACTCCCATTGAGCACTTCCTCCAATCCAAGCGTCGCCGGCGGAACAATTTCCCACGGCACGGCGCGACGGGCACTGGCTTCAATGCGACCATCGAGTAACACATAGAGGTGGTCTGGCACGGTATCTTCTTGCAGAAGCGGGGCATCCAGTTCGTGTCGGGTCTGTTCGGCCGCGCCTGCAATGCGAAAAAGTTCGTCGATGCCGACGGATCCGAACATCGGAAGGGTGCGCAGACGTTCTACGAGGGCCACGGCGGGCAGCGGTTCAAGCCATAGTTCGCGTCGACGTTCTGTTGAGAGATGCTGGGACGCGAGCGTCCACGAGGCGGCTTCGAACACGTACCAATCTTTGGGATCACGATTGGCCAGTACCGACTCGACGTCGTCCGCTAACGACCAGAGTTGTTGTTCTCGGACCAAGTCAGTTGCGGCAGCGGCGACGATCTGGTCCTCGTCGTTAATGAGTTCTCGAATGGTGTCTTCGATACCTGTTGGTCGAGCTTTGATGATGGCATTTCCACGACTGACCTTTTCGTCGAGTGGCAAGTCTTCCAGTGCCGGCATCAACCGACTTCGCAACTGACTGTTTAAGATGTTGTCCAGGTACTCAAACGCGCTTGATTTCGCCCTGTCGGCTCCGTGGTCAATAGACCACCGAGCGGCCGCGATATCTTTCCAAGGGTGCAGTAGCCCAAGTAAGAGATAAATCCGGTCGACTCGCCGGCTCATTTTTTGATTCAGTGTGTGTGCCAGCACGGTATCTGTTGGTAATTGACCACGAACGAACAGGCTGTAATAGAGATTAAGCCATCGAAAATAGCTGTCGCTTTCGATGATCGCGCGGTGTTCAATGGGCTCAGATTCGAACGTTAAATGTGAATTGTCACGGTTAAGTTTCTCGATGGCTGCCAGTGATTTGTATTGGAGAAACCCATCGGATTCTGTGAGTCCGGTCATTAGAACGTCCATCGACTCTTGGCACGGTATACGTGCCAATGTCGCCGGGATATGTCGCCTGACCCAAATGTTTTCCTCGGTTTCTTGCATAAAGTGACCGAGCATCGGAACAACGGAGGGTCCATATCCAACCAATGTTTCGCGAGCGTCACTTTTGAGTTCACGGTTGCCGAGTAACGCAATGAGTGTCGGGGTGAACAGATGATCGCTGGAGGCGAGCGCACGGACGCTTCGCATGGCCTCGGCGGCGACACCAGGGTCGGTGTCATGTAGCAGCGGAATCAAGAGATGGCGACAGTCATCACCGCCGACGTGGCGAATGGCGGCCGCGAGGTCTTGGCGAACTTGCGCATCACTCTCGGCAGCCGTCGGGGCTAGTGCTGACAGTGCGCGATCCGCGGCCTCTTCGTCTTCATGAACACCACTTTGCGACAAGGCAACCGCTGCAGTTGCGACGATGCGTGGGTCATCATCTGATAGAAGTGTTCTGGCAAAGGCCGTGGCGTCTTCATTATTAATATGCGCCAAGGCACCGATAGCACCTGCACGAACATCCGTGTTCTCATCTTTGATCATGTCCTGAATGACCGGGACCCATTGTTCGGCAATGGCTGGACGCGTAGCCCCCAGTGCTGCCAGCGCGCGTGCACGAACCGCGGTGGATGAATGATGCAGCAGCAGTGGAGTGACAAGATTTTGCTTCCCCAGTGATTCCAAGACGTCAATGGCGTAGAGCACGCGTTCTTCGTCAGGGTGTGCCAGTTCTTCGACGAGTGTCTCAACGGTTGAACTGTCCGAGACGTCAAGGCGCATGTCCGCCGGTTTGACGTCTCGCTCTTCGAGACTTCGGCGGAAGGCGGCAAGGTAGCCCTGTCTTGCTTTAACCGCCATGTACACCCATAAAACGACGACGATCAGACTCACAATGCTTAACTGCGGCCAGCCGAGCGCAAACCCCCATTCTTTGATCAGGACGAGGATAAGAATGTTAATTACTGACTGAGAGACCCGAACCACTGTCACGTCTACGAATGGTTTAGCTTGGTATTTCAGGTCGGTCGGTAATGGCATGAAGAGAATTTCACGTGTGGTTTTGTCAGCGGAATAGCGAAGTGAAGCGTCGAGTATTCGTGCGAGCATTGAGGACCAAAGCGCACCACTGATCAGAATCGCGACGGCGGTTCCACCGAGACTGATGGGGAGTAGGAGTAATGCGATGCCGATACCAAGGTGTCGATGAATGGCACTCGTTAAAAACACCTGAATAAGAAATCCTGCAATTGATGTGTACAGTTGCACGGTCGCGAGCAATGCGGAAATTCCACTTGCCTCACCTGCCCCTGCGAATTCTTCGACAGCAAGATTAAGTTGTGTTTCGATGAGCGATGCTCCCATCGAGGCGAGTCCTATGACGATGGCAATGACCTGTAAATGTTTAGACTCGCGTAGCATGCGGAGGGCTTCAATGCCGCCCACGCCCGTTTCTTTTCCCGAGGCTGCGACGTCTGTAAGAGTCGCGGCTTTGGTTCGACGGAGGATGGCGGTGGCCAGTGCCATACAACAGGCAACAAGGGTTGCGCTTACGAGCAACAGGTTATTAAACCCAAGTTGTTCGACCGTTTGTTGAACTAGAAACGAGGCTGTTAACCCGCCTAATGCTGAGCCGCCACCAATAAATCCAAAAAAACGTTTGGCTTGCCTGGCATCGTAAATGTCATTTGCGAGGGTCCAAAACTGACTGAGCAGTAAGACACCAAGAATCAAGCGGAAGAGGTACATGGCGCTTGCCGACCATCCTGCGGGTCCCCACCGAAAAATGAATGAAAACGCAACGAGCAGAACGAGAATTCCAGCCTGGGTTGCCTGGATAACCCAACGTTGGGGTAATTTGCTGATTACTGCGGTATAGACCTGCATAATCACGGCAATGAGTGGTCCTGCGATGAGGATCATGAGCGGAATATTTTCCGCACCAAGCGCCGCAATAAATGTTCCGGTCGCCAATGGTTTGATGATGGTGTAGGCCGTCATTGCCAGGAATGAGTAGAGGAACATCAAAAACAGCGTGATGCTCTCTTCTTCGCGCACCTGAACGATTGGTGACAGCACTCGATGTAAGACAGGCATGTGCTTCTAGGTCTACCCTCGCCCCGTGGTTGGCATGATCTAGTTCCGCGTCTAGAAAAATGGTTGATACCGCGGTTTCCAAAGTCGGTCGTACGTTAATCCGACACGCAGCACGGAGTTGGCTCCATACCGTTGCATGGCAGGGATCTTGCCACGGAAAAAATAGACGTCTGCCGAAATTGACAAGGAGAGTTCGGCGACCAGTGGGATGAGAATTTCATTCGACATACGATACTGGACGCCGAGGTCTGTGTTGTCGTCGTTGCCTGCTGGAAAAAAATAATTGAATCGATTTGTGGAGCGGTATTGTAGGGCCCCAGCGGCACCAAAGCGCCTCCGATAATCGGTACTCAATTCCACGCCATACTCTCGACTGTCGAAATTTAATTCGTCTTCTACCACCACCCCGACCAATATTTCGTTCCAGCGACCTGGTGCCATGATGAATCCGCCGACATTACGGAACAGGAGCTGTTTTGGGTTTGGTTTGAAGGTCGCAAAATTGATCGTCGGGGTGTATTCCGTGTCGAAGATCGATCGTACGAATGGCTGGGGTTGCCAGCCTGTCTGCGCCCCGAGTTTTCTTCGGACTGTCAGGTCAAATTGCAGGTCGTCACGGCTTTCAATCTTGAATTGTTGTTTCGTGACTCGTCGCGTGCCGACTTGACGTGAAAAGGCCGTCGTGACGCCGAGGTCAAGTCCATAGCGTTCAAAATCAGAGCTTGATTGGAAACGACCGGAGACTCCGTACACGGCACTGTCCATCGCGTTGACCCGAGTTTCGTTGACGGCACCGAAGCCGTCGTTGTTCACCGTGTTATTGAACGTGCCAAAAATGGTTGGGCGATCGAATTCAAAAGTCGTTAATGGCTCAAATGCAAGATCGCGGTCCAGAAGAGTCGCGATGATTTCAAGGTAGGTGCTGCCGGCATAGACGGTCCGCAGGCGATTTAGCTCTTGGAGCATGAATGCCCGCAAAGGGACCGCCTGTCCGGAGTTTGTTGCGTGTAGATTGCCGTCCGTTTCAATTTCAAAGAACCGGGCCGGTCGGCGGGCGCGAGCAAATGCTCGAGCACGACTGCCTTCATAAATCACGTCGGTTGTGGCAACTCTGTAAAGTGTTGTTGGGTTAATACGCCGCCCGTGTATGGTTCGACGGCCGAGGTCAATGCCACTCGTCACAAGGTCGCCGGTCTCGTCGTCTTCAAGTAACGAGAGAAGATCTGCCCCGAGGAGATCGAGAATTACGACGGCATCTTCTGTCCACAACCACGCACGAATATCGGCTTCTCGAAGTGCACCGATCGCGGGCGGAAAATGTGGAAGATTACGGATAATTCCGACTTCCGCGCTCCCACGGTATCGAAGCAGTCGAGCGATAAATTCTTCCCACATCGGCTTTGAGACTCGCCCGAGTATGGTCGTGTCGTCGAAGTTTTCTAGTGGTGGTCTGACCGCTACAAGGTCGCCGAACGCCGGTAGGAGCACATCCCCTCTCGGACGTGTCGCCTGTTCGGCCAGTGTTCGTAACTCGCTGACGAGTGCGGCATCGGCTTCTGTTCTGTCGGTGACGGATGAGAGCGTGTGGCTCAGCCCATTCAAATAGACGCTGCCGTTCGCATCGGATTGAAACGAGAGATTGAGTTGGCCTAGGCCGAGTCCATTTGCAAAGCTCCGTGGTACGAGTGCAGGAGAACCGAGTCGACTGAGAGGCCGCGCTGGAAGTTCGACGGTGGTGGTGATGTCCTCTGGGCTCCACCGAACATGCAGGTCTGCGACAATTGCATCGATCCCCTCAACTTCTCTGGCGACCAATGCATTGTCACGTGGATGCAGGTTGGACAACATAATGACCGCATCGACTCCCGCTGCTCGTAGTTCTTCAGTAGCCTGTTCGGCCGAATCCAGGGGGGATTCGAAGGAGAAATCTTCCAGCGATGATTTGCCAAGGACGTCCTGTAGCTCTGGATCAATGATGCCGAAGAGACCAATCGAAACGTCGTTTACAGTAACGATCGCGTGGTCGAGAAAGAGGTCGTCAGTCGTGTCGGTATTTGTGATATTTGTCGCGATGAATTGGATGGAGGGGTATTGTTTGGAAAGTGCTGAGAGTCCAGACGCACCGAGTGCGAGTTCGAGTTCGTAGGGAACAACCAATGTGTATCCCAATTCACTCAGCGCGAGATAATCGACAACGGCCCGGTCATATCGTTCGAGACCGAGGTCGCCGTCTCGGCCTCCGAGGTCAATAATGAGTGGATGGGCATCGCGGTCTTTCGTATCAGCCACCATCTGACGTAACAGCGTTGCGCGCGGCCCAATCTGGCCAAGGTTGACGGGCAGGCCGTATAACGTGGAACCATCAACATCAATGCGATTGACTTCGCCTTGCGTCCAAGCATCAGGGTCGGTCGGCCATGTAATGTCTCCGTCAGCCATGACGATGATGGTGCGTCCATTTTGATCAGATAACTGTGCGATGGACACGTTCGTGCTGATCAAATCCGGAAACTCGATGGCTGCGCGGGGATTATTGTGAGTCAGCGCGAGCAAATCTGTATCGGCAAACGCCGGGTCCTGCGTCATGGTTACGTTGTTGGACCGTAACGCGGGCCGCGATACAAAGTCGTTCGTGTGCGGTGGATTATCCAGAAAAAACTCCAGGTCTTCCAACTGCAGGTCAGTACCCGGTGTAAAGATGGCAACAGTGGGTGAGCGCCAACTGACGTACGTTGCCAATCTGAGAGAACTATTCGTTTGATTCGCTTGTTCAATGAGCAGGCCGTTTTCGTCTGGGTCGCGCAGCACACCAAGGGCACCGAGGCTCCGCCCGGTATAAATCAAGGACACACTAGTTGTGGGTTTATGCGCTTCCGGTGTACCGAGCGTGCCTTGTGCGTGAATGTCAGGGACTGCTGTATACGAGACCAGCAGTAACAGTAATGCCGTAATGAACTGCGTAAGACGAAAAGTAGCCACGGTGTATTTTCTTTTCCAGTAAAAACCAAGCGCTCAAGTATTAATATTCTCTCCGAGAAACTTATTTTTCCCAACATGCACAAAAATGCACCTACTGACTTGGTGGATTCTGTGTGGGATTTTCGTCGATGTTGGGATCACGGACTGCTAGTATTGCGATATGAGATTGGGTGCACGGCACACTAGTGTGATGATCGCGCTGGGAGCATTTTTGTTTGCGTTGGGTGGTGTGGCAGTGCCGGCGTATAGCCAGGCGATTCCACAGTATGAGGTTGATCTGTCCTGGCCGAAGTTGCCACTTGGTGATGGGTGGATCACGGGTGGATTAGGTGGCATGTGTCTTGACAGTCGTGACCATGTATATGTCCTGAATCGACAGAATGTTGTCGACGCCGACCTCAATGCGGCGACTCTTGCGGCACCGGTCATTGAATTTGATCCAGCAGGCAACGTGGTCCGGGCGTGGGGTAACCCGGAAGTAATTGGCGATCGGCTCCATGATTGCCATGTGGACTCAGAAGGTCATATTTGGCTCGTTTCCGCCGGCACGGGCGTACTGCAGAAATATTCGAGCGATGGCAGCCAACTTCTGCAACAGATTGGAGAATCTGGAAAATACGATTCTTCGGACGGGACCCGTGAGGGGCAACCGCTGAACTCTGACCGGGCACAGTTTTTTTTGCCGGCCAGTGTCGATGTCGATCCGAGTAATGGCGATATTTATGTCGCGGATGGTGAAACAGCGCGTGGCAATTACCGGATCGCCGTATTCGATCGTGAGGGACGGTTCCTCCGGCAATGGCCGCTCAATCGTTCGGCAAGCGAACAGGATGTGATTCCGTTGCCTCACTGCCTTCGACTTTCTAACGATGGTCTCGTTTACGTGTGTGACCGGCAGGCTGACCGGATCCAGGTGTTCGATCAGATGGGGACATTTATTCGCAATATCGATGTGCCGTGGCCGGAGCAGGCCCCGCCAGCGGTTCGTCGTGGCACGACGCGTGGAACAGCGGTCGTGATTGCTTTTTCACCAGACCCGGCCCAGCGTTATCTATTTGTGTTGAATCAGAACAGTGTCATGGTCGATATACTCGACCGACAGTCAGGGCGTGTGGTGTCAAGTTTTGGTGGGGGTCCGGGTCGTTATTTGACTCAGTTCACACTACCGCATGGCATTGGTGTGGATTCAAATGGAAATGTGTACGTTGCCGAACAAGAAGGGCGACGCATTCAAAAATTTCGGATCGCTCAGCCTTGAGGAGCGACCGTCACGGTCTGGGCGTGTTCATAATAAAACGACCCGGTGGTGATGATTCGTTCCGTGAGATGGTGGAATGAGAAATGCTGTTGTGTTGGTCTCGGGGTTCTGATTGGGGGATTTAATGGCACGCCAATATTTGTACACCGCGGAGATCCTTCTTGGAATAGTTGTCGTTTCAGGGGTTCCGGTTATTGCGCAAGAAGTACCACGTGTTGCTTCTGGTAGACCAGATTTACAAGGTGTTTGGGATTTTCGAACGATCACACCGATGGAACGACCGGAAGATCAGGCAGAAGAGTTCCTTAGCGATGAAGAAGCCGCGAATCTCGATCAGGCGGCGATTGAGCGGGAAGTGAATTTGGCGAGTCGCCCTGCACGTCGGACGGAAATTGATCCATCTGGGAATGTCGATCGCGGCGTCGATGGTGCGCCAGGTTCGTACAATAATTTTTGGTTTGACCGTGGGACGACGGTGATTTCAACGCGACGAACATCACTGGTCATTGATCCTTCGACAGGACGAATCCCTCCGTTGACGTCTGAAGCCCAGAAAAAACGGGATGATTTAGCGGAAGTTCGTAAAAATACCGGTCCCCATGAACCTACACCGGGTGGATGGGTAGAGGATCTAGGTTCGAATGGACTCCAGGTGCGATGCATCGTTGGGTTCAACTCGGGGCCACCGATGACGCCTGGTGGGTACAACAATA
>TARA_B100000686_G_scaffold27320_1_pt1 | contig 15348 bp, 15 predicted proteins | sample TARA_B100000686 | Tara Oceans TARA_B100000686 (sample SAMEA2622733) | marine metagenome | biome: marine biome (ENVO:00000447); feature: marine epipelagic mixed layer (ENVO:xxxxxxxxx); material: "saline water (ENVO:00002010), including plankton (ENVO:xxxxxxxx)" | depth 150 m
GCCTTGAGTTTGGTGGCAGCATTTATGACCTTTGAAGTGATTCGTTCTCTCGAAGTGACTATAATAAAATCCCATTCATGAGCGGCATTCACCAATTGCTCTTCTGTCCATTTTTCGCCACCCCCTTCTCTAAATTCTCCGTAAACTTCGAGTTTGTTTTTCAAATTTGCAATAGGCTTTCTTGCCTCAGGAGCAAAAAAAACAAGTTTAGAATTCAATTCATAATCTCCTTACCCGAAACCGGAATCAAAAAAGAGAAGAAAGCTATACAAAAAATGCATAACTAATCAATCCTATCTTTTTGTCCCATTAACCAATGGTCGACTAAAACAATTGCAACCATTGCTTCTCCAATAGGAACTGCTCTTGTTGCAACACAAGGATCATGTCTTCCCTCGACTTTAATCTTTGTTTTCTTACCCTTAGTTGTAACGGTGTCTTGTTCAAAAAGAATAGAAGAAGTCGGTTTTACGGCAAATCTTAACTTAATAGGAGCACCAGTAGAAATACCACCAAGTATTCCCCCCGCATTATTTGACTTAAAAACTACTTTCTTTTTAGACATAATCAAAGGATCATTATTAATAGAACCTCTCATCGCTATTGAGTCAAAACCAGAACCAATTTCTACTCCCTTCACCGCATTGATACTCATTATGGCAGAAGTTAGATCAGCATCTAATCTTCCGTAAAGCGGCCTTCCTAATCCTGGAGGAACATTTTCAGCTAAAATCGTAATTCCGCCTCCTACTGAGTCTCCATCCTTTCTAGCTTTCAAAATTGCTTCCTCCATCAACTTGGCGGCCTTCTTGTCTGGACAGCGAACATTATTCTTTTCTATTTCATCTTTTTTGAAGTTATTTTCATCAAATACAATGTTTTCTATTTGGTCTACAAAACCAAAAACAGAAACCCCAATTACATCAAGCAATTTTTTTGCAACTGCTCCAGCAGCTACCCTACACAAGGTCTCTCTAGCACTTGATCTTCCTCCTCCCCGGTGATCTCTTCTCCCCCATTTCGCATGATAAGTAAAATCTGCGTGTCCCGGACGAAAAGTTTCTCTTAAAGATTCATACTTAGAGGAATCGGCATCCTTGTTTTTAACAACTATAGATATAGGAGCACCCGTAGTATATCCCTCAAAAACTCCTGATAAAATTTCAGCATAATCCGCTTCATTCCTTTGAGTCGTAACACGACTTTGCCCAGGTCTTCTTCTATCAAGATCTTTTTGGATATCTTTCTCTTCCAACTTCACTCCAGCCGGACAACCATCAATTACAACACCGAGAGAATGACCATGAGACTCTCCCCATGTAGTAAATCGAAACATACGACCAAAAGTATTAGACAAAAGATTCTCCTTTAGATTTAATTACAATCATTATTCTGCACCAAATTTAATATTTTCCTAGTTAAATCTAGAATTAATTTTTTAAATTCTACTGAATTTGGATTTTCTATAACTATATCTGAAATTTTTTCGAAAACAGGTTCGCGAAGCACATACAAATTTCGAATATCCTCGTCTGGATCTTTAGAACCATCAAGATAAGAAGGATATCCTATTTTACGTATTCGACTTAAAATATCTTCTATGGGAACACGGATATAAACCACGCAACAATCCTCAAGTAATTTCCAGTTTCTTTTATCATCAACTGTTCCTCCCCCAAGAGAAATCAAACAAGAATCTACAGAAACATGCTCTTGAAGCAAAGAATTCTCCAACTCTCTAAAATTATCCCTACCAATCTTACGAAAAATTTCACGGAAAGAAACTGCCTCCCCCTTTTCCTCTAAAAATCTTTTTTCTATAAGTAGGTCAAGATCTAAGAAATCAATGTTTAGTCTTTCAGACAGACTTCTTCCAATCGTTGTCTTTCCTGAACTTTTAAAACCTATTAAAATAATTTTCAAAATAATTCCTTGTAATTTTTTTTATCTATATACTCAAGAATCAATGAAGACAGATTTTCAACAAGCACATCTTCCTTGAAATCATTGAGATCAAACCAATGAATTAGTGGGTTTTTATCAAACCAAGTTCTCTGCCTCTTTGCATATTGTCTATGTAAAGTACAAATTTTTTCTACTGCAGTTTCATAATCTATTTCTTTTTTGCTTAGCATAAAAGCTTCGGTAAAACCTAATCCTTCAAAAACCCGCGAATTCTGTAGAGATTCTTTTACTAAGAATTCTGACTCTTTTACCATCCCCGAGTTCAGCATTTTTCTAACTCTTTTTTCTATTTTGAAGTTCAAGTCCTCCTTAGACAAACTTAGTCCAATATAGAGAGGGTTTTCAAATCTTGGGTTACTGTTTTGATTTTGAAATTTACTCAGAGGATGCCCTGAAATTTGAAAAACTTCCAAGGCTCTTATCAAACGTCTTTTATCATTAGGATGAATCCGTTTAGCTGAATCCGGATCTATATCATCCAATATTTCATGCATATAATCAGCTCCATTCTTCTCATAATCTTCCATTAAATTATTTCTTATGCAAGAATCGGAAGATGGACCATCAAAAATCCCTTCTACCAAAGATTGAATATATAATCCGCTTCCGCCAACCAAAATTGGAAAAACATTTCTTCTATAAATATCATTAAGGACATCTAAACAATCGTTTGCATAAAGTGAAACATTATACTCTTCATGTGGACTTAAAAAATCAACCATATGATGCTTGATCTGATTTCTTTCAAGACAAGAAGGTTTCGCTGTTCCTATAGAAACTTCTTTATATATCTGCCTCGCATCGGCTCCTACAATCTCTGAATTAAAACCTTTGTCTTTCAGGAAATTGGAAATCCTAATAGAATACTCAGTTTTTCCAGTACCAGTGCACCCTAAAATTATAATTAAAGGCTTGCTGGAAAAGTTGCCCATATTCATTCAACCTAATTATACAATATCTAAAAACTCTTTAGAAAAAGACTAGAGACTACTTATGAAGAAATTTTAGCTACGAGGATTTGATAATTAAAACATCAGAAATTCTTTAATTCTTCTTCAAGATTTATAGAACTACTGTCATCTGGAAAAAAACCGTCGTCAACTATTTTTCTCAAGTCTTTTCCAGCCTTAAAGAATGGAATATTTTTAGTCGGCACGGCAACTGACTCTCCTGTCCTTGGATTCCTTCCATCTCGACTATTTCTCTTTCTTGTACGGAAACTTCCGAAACCTCTTAATTCTACTTTGTCACCCTCAGCAAGAGAATTGACAATACTTCCTAACACAATATTTACAATACGTTCAGAATCTTTCTTAGTAAGATTAATCTTAGAAGATAAGATATCAACAAGTTCTGCCTTTGTCATAGAAACTCCAAACAAATAATGGATCACATTAAAACAATCTAATTCCATATATAATGTAAGATATCATTATTGTTTATCAAAAGATCACCTCCAAGCCAAGAGGGAAAAGTATTTATTATGCTTGAAAAAGAAGGAATTAAACTTTTTTTAATCTTCAATTCAATTACACTTGGCTCACCTACGATACCTGAAAGTTTTGCCGCCTCCATTATTGCATCACTCCTTGTACCCAAGAAATCAACTAGACCAAGTGTCTTTCCTCTCTCTCCACTAAATACCCTTCCATCTGCAATTTTTAAAACGTCTTTTTTCTTTAATTTTCTTCCAACACTAACTTCTTCTACAAATTGCATATAAATATCATCTACAAGCAGCCTCAGTATATCTAGATCTTTTTTTGTCATTGTTCTAAAAGGAGAAGTCATATCCTTGTGTTCTGAACTTTTGATTATAGTCATTTTCACACCAACTTTCTTCAAAAGCCCCTCTGCATTTGGAAGCATCATCAAAACCCCTATACTCCCTATGATTGAACCAGGATAAGAATATATTTTATCGGTAGCACTAGCAAGAAAATACCCGCCTGAAGTTGCTACCGAACCTATAGAAGCAATAATTTTCTTCCCTGACTTTTTGAAACGTTTAATTGCACTAACAATCTCTTGAGTAGGGCCAACTCCTCCCCCTCTACTTTGAATAAAAATTACCAAAACCTTGATTTTTGGATTTTTTCTAAAAAGATCAATTTTTGAAATTATTTCTTCTGATTTTTTGATAATACCTTCTATCTTGATTAAGCCAACGGAATTGTTCCCAATTGGAAGAGTTGGGTAGAAGACTTTTCTATCTTTTTTGGGAGTGAAAAAAAAGGAAATACATAAAGCTATAAAAAAAAGGAGCAATAAATATTTACTAATACGATTACTAAATAATGTTTTTATCAATCTTCTCAATCGTTATTTCTGTTCTTTATCATCAGAAGACAAATCTTCTTCAGTCACGTCTGGAGATTTTTCGGGTTCTGATTCAGATACCTCACTCTTTGTTTCTTCAACCGTTTCTTCAGGGATAGAAGCCTGACTAATTAATGCATCTTCACCTGTTGCTTCAATATATTCTTTAATACTTAGACCAAGTCTTCTTTGATCTGCTTCAATTTTAACAACTCTCATATTGAAAATATCCCCAACTCTAACAATCTCTTCCGGTTTATTAACTTTCTCCTCACTAAGCTCTGAAATATGAACAAGGCCTTCTAGTTCGGGTTCCGGAGAAGCAAAAACTCCAAAATTAGTTATCTTGGTTATTTCTGCCTTGATATTGTCTCCTACAGAATATTTTTTTTCTATGTCTACCCACGGGTCAGAAGAAAGTTGTTTCATACCTAAAGAAAGTCTTTCTTTCTCTGTATCAATACTAAGAACTACAGCTTCTACTTCTTGTCCCTTGTCCAAAATTTCAGACGGGTGTTTAAACCTTTGCGTCCAGGAAATATCAGAAATGTGAATCAACCCATCTATTCCATCTTCTAAAGAAACAAAAGCGCCAAATTCAGTGAGATTTCTAACTTGTCCTTGAACATGTGTTCCTACTGCAAATCTATCATGAACATTATCCCAAGGATTCTTCTCAATTTGTTTTATCCCAAGCGATATCCTTCGTGAATCAACTTGTACATCTAAAACGACAGCATCAACAATATCGTTCATAGAAACAATTTTCGAAGGATGTCTTACTCGTCTTGTCCAAGACATTTCCGAAACATGAACAAGACCTTCAATTCCATGTTCTAACTCAAGGAAAACACCATAATCTGTTATAGAAACAACTCTTCCTCTAACTCTTCCACCAGAAGGATATTTTATTGTTACGCTATCCCAGGGATCCGGTGTTATCTGTTTATGTCCAAGAGAAACTCTTTCTTTTTCCTTGTCATAATTTAGAATAAGAACCTTGATTGTATCTCCTAGACTTACAACTTCTGAGGGATGATTAACCCTTCCCCATGACATATCTGTAATATGAAGTAATCCGTCAATCCCACCCAAGTCTATAAATGCACCATAATCTGTAATATTTTTAACAATACCAACAGCCTGTTGACCTTCTTCGATAGTCTTGAGAGTCTCACGTTTCATTTCTGCTCTCTCATCTTCAAGCAAAACTCTACGTGATAAAACTATATTTCCTCTTTTTCTACTTAATTTGATTATTTTCAGTTCAAGTTGTTTTCCAATAAACTGATCTAGATCTCTAACCGGCCTCAAATCAACCTGTGAGCCAGGCAAAAATGCTTTCAGTCCAACATCTACAGTCAAACCACCTTTAATCCGTGCAGTTACCCTTCCCATAATATTTTCTTCTTTTTCATAAGCAAGGGTCAGTTCATCCCAAATTTTTATCCGGTTTGCCTTCTCTTTTGATAAGACTAAAACACCATCTTCATCCTCACAGTTCTCTACAAATACCTCTACAGGGTCACCTACATTCAGTTCACTGCCCCTAGATGGAAATTCTAACCTCGGGACCAAACCTTCTGATTTGTATCCTACATCAACGAGGATGAAATCACTTTCGAAACCAACTATTGTTCCATTGACAATTTCTCCATCCTTAATCTGAAATGTAGAAGCATAAACATCTTCCATACTCTCGGGAGTTAAAGATTCAAAATCATCGATACCGTCCATAAGTTCCGCAAAAGTCTTAACAGTACTTACTTTTTCTTCAGTAGAACTATCTTGGGTTGTATCATCCATAAATTTAGATAAACCTCTATAATTTAATAAAAAGACTTAAACTTAAATGTAACAGGTGACGAATGCTACTTTAAGGAAAAGAAATCGTCAACACGTCTAGGCTTGTTATCGTGAAATTAGATGTTTTTCTACTTTATCAAATACGAACTGAAACACTTCGTCAAGTGATTTGTCAGTCGTATCAACTAAAATAGCGTTTTCTGCTCTTTTCAGTGGAGAATTAGCCCTAGTTCTATCTCGATCATCTCTATTTTTTAATTGTATAGACACATTTTCAAGATTACTTCCAAGGTTATTATCTCCCAATTCTTTTAATCTTCTCTTTATCCGAACTTCTTCATCAGCATCAAAGTAGAATTTAAGCTGAGCATCCGGAAAAACAACAGTTCCTATATCTCTTCCTTCAAGTACTGCACCCTTTTTTCTCCCATATTTTCTTTGATAACCTAAAAGTACTGTGCGTACACTCGTATCTGCCGAGATAAATGAAGCAAGTTCTGAAATTTTCTCATGGCGAAGAAGAGTTGTAACATCCTGACCATTTATAAAGTTTTTCCAACCTAAACTTGTTTTTTTACTATCAAATTTCATATTCTTCGCAAATGATGAAGCTAATTCAAGGTCACTAGTGCCTTTGCCTTCTTTTCCCATTAAAAAAGCAACTCCTCTATATAAAGCACCTGTTTCAAGATAATCCCAATCTAATGAAGTTGCGAGTTTTTTTGCAACACTACTCTTACCTGTACCAGCCGCACCATCAATAGCAACAACTATTCCTATGCCTTCATCAACAGGTATCCCTGTCATTTCTCTTCCTTTGCATTTAGCCAAGAATCTCTTCCATTCTTAGCACTCAGAAACATTTCCTGTAGAGAATTTTCGTCTGCATTTTCAATTAAATCATAAATAGAATTCAGATTATCACGAAAAGTCTTTATAGAATCTAAAATTGCTTCCTTGTTTTGTACACATATTTCACTCCACATTTCCGGATTACTAGAAGCAATACGAGTAAAATCTTTAAAGCCACCTGCAGCATAAGAAATACCATTACCCTCTAGCACTGAATTCACAAGAGCGTATGCAACAACATGGGGCAAGTGACTAATATCCGAAAGAATTCGATCATGTTTGTCTGGGTCTAAGAGTTCAACTCTCGAACCTAAACCAATCCAAAAGTTTTTTAATCTTTCAATAGCAGTTTTTGAGTTTTTTTCAATAGGAGTTAGAATCGTCACATGATTCTCAAATAAACTAGCAAAACTAGCTTCAACACCAGAAGATTCTGTTCCTGCTATGGGATGACCACCAATAAATTCGGCATTCGCATTTAAACTTTCCTTAAAAACATCAACCACTTTCCCTTTAACACTTCCTACATCGGTTATGATAGTTTGAGAATCAAGTTTCGGCAAAAGTGAAGATATAATATTTATCGACTTTTCTACCGGTGTGGCAATCACTACCAAATCAGAACCTTTAACTGCATCCATAAGATCTGACTCATAACTATCTATAACCCCAAGAGAAACTGCACTATCCAAATTTTTTTTTGTTCTACCAAATCCAATAAACTTTTCAACTAGGCCTTCCTCTCTAGCTTTTCTTGCCATAGAACCACCTATAAGTCCTACTCCAACAATTGTCATTTGTTCAAAAAGTTGAGTCATTTAACTACTTCCTTTAAATCTTTAATAAATCTGCGATTTTCATCCATCGTACCAATTGACACTCTGATATGTGAAGGAAATCCATACCCTGTTACAGGTCTCACTATGACACCCCTCCTTAAAAGCATATCGTATACACGATCACCATCAGAAACATCAACCATCAGAAAGTTTCCTTGTGTCGGCACAAATGATATCCCAAGTGAAGTTAATTCTTTTACTAAAAATTCACGTCCTTCTATATTAGCGGAAATAGTTTTATTTACATGCTCTTGATCTCCAAGAGCTTTCTCTGCAGCTAGCAATGCCAAAGAGTTTACGTTAAAAGGCTCTCGAACTTTGCTAAGTATCGAAATTATTTCAGGTTGTGCAATTCCATAACCTATCCTCAAGCCTGCCAAACCATAAACTTTAGAAAATGTCCTAAGAGCAATTAAATTATGATATTTACTCATTAGTTCTAAGGTTCTTGGATAATTATCATCTGTGACGAATTGACAATAAGCCTCATCAACTACAACTAAAATATTTTCTGGAATCTCTTCCAACAATCTCAAGAGTGCAGATTCTCCAAAAGAAGTTCCAGTAGGATTATTAGGATTTGCCAAGAAAATTATCTTGGTCTTTTCATCAACTCTTCTCAAAATATCATCTAAATCATGAGTATAATCTTTCATAGGAGAAATATTCATCTTGCAACAACTGAGTTGAGAAACAATTTTATATACTATAAAAGCACCTTCAGAGAACACAACAGAGTCATCAGGATTTAAAAAAGCATGGGCTATAATCTCTAAAACTTCATTAGTTCCATTACCAAAAATAAAGCATTCTTCATCTAAACCATGAAATTGAGAGAGTGCTTTTTTTAAATAAAAACCGCTGCCATCTGGGTACCGATTCAGATCAGAGAATCCATTCTTCATAGCTGCAACAGCAAGTGGGGAAGGACCTAAAGGATTTTCATTTGAAGCTAACTTGATCGATTCCTCTAATCCCAGTTCCCTCTCTAACTCCTCAACAGGTTTCCCAGGAAGATATACTATAATATCTTCAACACAATCTGATGTTCTCGACTTAAATTTCAAATCTACCTCCACTTTTACCTAGGGGGAAACATCATACTTGGGATATGAACCTAAAATTCGAAAGAAACTTACTTCATTTTTCAATTCAACAATTGTTTCCCTGAAATTTTTATCTTCAGCATGACCTTCAATATCAACAAAAAAAACGTAATCCCATGCTTGTCTTTTTGATGGTCTAGATTCAATTTTAGTTAAATTCAAATCTCTTTCAGCAATAGGTTTAAGGAATCTATACAAAGCCCCCGGTTGGTTTTTCAAAACAAACAATAAACTTGTTTTAGATTCACTCTCTTTTTCATTCTGCTTTTTCCCAATTACAAAGAAACGAGTTGAATTGCTTTCTGAAGTATCTAATTTTTCAACAAGTATATTCAAACTATAAATATCTGCAGCAATCGGATTACTAAGCGCACCAAGGCTTGGATCCTTAGAACAATATTTTGCAGCAAGAGAGGTACTACTTACTTCCTCAAAGTCTATATCAGGGGCATTCTCGAGAAACCAATTCCTACACTGTGCAATAGCGTGAGGATGGCTCAATACTTTTTTTATTTTTTTCAAACTATTTGATTTAGACAATAGATGAATGTCGATTGGCAGATAAATTTCACCAGTAACTAGAACAGAAGACTCAATAAGCAAATCTAGTGTTATATTGACGGTACCTTCTAGTGCATTCTCAATCGGGACAATGCCATATATAGATTTGCCATTTTCTACACTCTTAAAAACCGATGAAATATCGTCCTCTGGATTATATATAGCTGTTTTATGAGTTGAGAAAAAACGCAAGGCAGCATCATGAGTAAAAGTTGCTTCAGGACCTAGATAACTCACATTAAATAAATTTTCATAACCTTCAATTGTATTTTTCAAAACAAATCCTTTTTGAAAAATTACTCTCCACGTAGTTCCTTAATAAGATTTTTTGGAGAATAGGATTTCATAAGAGATTCTCCAACGAGAATTGCATCAATTCCAGCCTCAACAAGTGGCTCCACATCAGACCACCCATTAATACCACTTTCAGAAACGAGGACAAAATTTTTCCTGTCAGACGGAGCAATGTTAGAAAATATTTTCAAAGTATTTCCAGTATCAACTTTGAAAGTTTTCAAATCTCTATTGTTTACACCTATTATCTTTGAATCAGCTTCTAAAGCTCGTTCTAAATCTTTCTCTGTATAAACCTCAACAAGAGCATCCATACCATACTCTGCCGCTAATAATCGCAAGTCAGCCAATAGGTTAGTTTCTAAAATTGTTGCAATCAATAAAATGGCATCTGCACCAGATGCTCGAGCCTCAAAAATTTGGTAAGGATCAAAAATAAATTCTTTCCTCATGACTGGAATTTTAACACTCGAAGCAACTTCAGAAAGATCAGAAAGACTACCAAGAAATTTTCTCTTCTCAGTAAGAACTGAAACAGCAGAGGCTCCTGATTCTTCATATTCAGCAGCTATCTTTGAAGGTGAGAATTCACTTACGAGAAGACCCTTAGAAGGTGATGCCTTCTTCACTTCTGCTATTACATTAATATAGTGACTTTTGCGAGTTAATCTTGTTGAATTTGATTTCAACGCTTCAACCAAACTAACAGTAGATGGCATATCATTCAATGATTTGCGAAGTTCACTTTCATCTATTTTAGACTTGCTTGAAGAAAGATCATCTTTCACACCATCTACCAGATCATCAAGAATTGTTTTTGTTGAAAGTATCACGAATTAGTTACCTCAATAAGCTGATCTAATTTTTCAATCGCTTTACCATTATCTATTACTTCTGCTGCAAGATTCACTCCGTCTAAAAGATTATCGACATGACCAGAAGCTAATAGAGCAGCCGAAACATTCATTAGAACAACATCCCTCTTAGCTCCTTTTTCTCCGTTTAGAATTCTTCTGGTTATTTCTGCATTCTCTTTCGGTTTGCCGCCTAGCAATTCTTTACTTTTCACTTTTTGAAATCCAAAATCCTCAGGACTGATTTCATAAGTTCTCACTTCCTCGCCATTCCATTCTGAAACCTTTGTTGAAGCACAAAGAGTAATTTCATCCATTCCATCCAAACCGTGAACAACTAATGCTCTTTTGCAACCTAATTTCGACAAAACATCAGCTATTAATTCGGTAAGCATTTCAGAATAAACACCAACAAGCAGAGTATCTGCATTTGCCGGATTTGTAAGGGGTCCCATAACATTAAAAATACTTCTCATTGAAAGTTCTCTCCTAGGACCAATTGCATGTTTCATAGCACCATGTAAAAGTGGAGCAAAAAGAAAAGCTATTCCTACTTCATCCAAACATCTTCCAACTTTTTCAGGGGGAATCTCAATATTTACTCCTAGTTCTTTCAATACATCTGCAGCACCAGAACTACTAGAAACAGAACGGTTCCCGTGTTTTGCAACTGGCTGACCTGTAGCAGAAACAACTAAAGCAGACGTCGTACTAATATTAAATGTATGAGTACCATCACCACCAGTTCCGACGACATCCACTATTTCCGAATGTCTGCTTTTTATCTTAGTAGACTTACTTCTCATCGAACGAACACTGCCAATTATTTCATCTGGAGACTCTCCAAGCATTCTCAATGCCACAAGATAAGCCCCAATTTGCGCCTCTGTGGCGTCTCCATTCATAATCTGATCCATCACACTTTCAGCTTCATCAGAAGTGAGATGAATATTTTCTACTAGTTTTCCAATTGCTTTTTCAATCATCATATCTTCCCTTCAAATAAATAGATGACGAGATACCTCTCAAGAACTACTTAATTTTATTGCATTTTTAAGCAGTAGTTTTCCATCCACAGACAAAATAGATTCTGGATGAAACTGTACTCCAAATACTAAAGTATCTTTAACATGAATTCCCATAATTTCATCCCTATCCGTCTTTGCACATACAGATATTTTCTCAGGCAAATTTTTATTTTCAATTATAAGGCTGTGATAACGAGTTGCAGTTACAGGATTCGAAACTCCTCTGAATAGATCTTTATCATCATGAAAAACTTCAGATGTCTTCCCATGCATTATTCGTTCTGCACGAATCACTCTAGCACCAAAAACTGCACCTATAACCTGATGTCCAAGACAAACGCCAAGAATAGGAAATTTCTTAGAAAAAGTTTCTACCACTTTCATAGAAAGACCTGCTTTCTCAGGCCTACTTGGTCCCGGAGAAATCACGATCAAATCCGGATTAAGATCTTCAATATCATTGAGTTCAAAAGAGTCATTCCTCCAAACATCTACGCTTGATCCTAGCTCAGAAAAATACTGAAAGAGATTGTAAGTAAATGAATCATAGTTATCTATCATTAAAACTTTTGACACCTATTTCCCTCCATTCCTTTCTACTACTATAGCATCTCTAGCTACTTGAATTGCTCTCAACATCCCTTTTGCTTTATTAATAGTCTCTTCAAACTCAAAGCTTGGTTTAGAGTCTGAAACAATACCAGCGCCTACTTGCAAATATATTTTATCATCTTTTATGTAAACAGTTCTTATTGCAATACAAGTGTCCATATTACCATCAAATCCAAAGTAACCTACAGCACCTGCATAAGGACCTCTCCTAACCGGCTCTATCTCTTCAATAATTTCCATAGCTCTTACCTTTGGAGCTCCTGAAACTGTGCCTGCGGGAAATGTTGCGCGAATCACGTCGAATGCGTCCTTATCGCTTACAAGTTTTCCGGATACATTACTAACAATATGCATAACATGGCTATAACGTTCGACAATCATCTTTTCGGTAACATTAACTGTTCCAGGAACACAGATTCTTCCAATATCATTTCTTCCAAGATCAAGTAACATAATATGTTCAGCAATTTCTTTTTCGTCAGCAAGGAGTTCTTTTTCTAATTCAAGATCTTCTTTTTCATTTTCTCCTCTTTTTCTGGTACCTGCGATCGGACGTACCTCTACAATATCGTCCTCGAGTCTAACTAGGACCTCAGGAGAAGCTCCAACTAGAACAATCTCGTCAAGCGTTAGAAAAAACATATATGGAGAAGGATTTACTTTCCTTAGTGCACAGTAAAGCGAAAAAGGATCAACATGTAATTGTCTCTCAAGTCTTTGAGAAAGAACTACCTGAATAGCTTCCCCTTCATTAATTAACTCGACAATCTTACTTACAGAATTTTCAAAGTGTGTTGAAGTAAAAGAAGATGAAAATTGATCCTCCATTAAGCTTTCTTTTTTTTCTCCTACATTACTATTTTCTTTGAAATTCACAATAAATGATTTTTTTTGAGTAAGACGTTCAACTAAATCATCTATTGAATCTATCGCTTCTTTGTAAGGGTCTACACTTCCATGATTCAGGAATGCATTTGAAACGACTTTCAGAGATTTATTTAGATTATCAAAAATCACCATAGAACGAGTAAGCATAAAAAAAAGTTCAGGTAATTCTAGATCGTCATCTGATAAATCTGGGAGTGTTTCGACAAAACGAATTGCATCATAAGAAATATACCCTACTGCACCACCACAAAAACGTGGGAGACCTTCAACCCTAACAGGATGGTAATTAGACATAAAGTTTTGCATGAATTCAAATGGATCTGATACTTCTAAAGTCTCTGTCAGTTCCCCACGAATTACATCCATCTTAGTATCTTTGCTCCTTAAAATAATAAGAGGATCATTGCCAAAAAAAGAATATCTAGCCCACTTTTCTCCTCCCTCAACACTTTCAAATAAGAAAGAATATTTTTTCTCTCTTATTTTCAAATAGGCTGATACTGGATCTCCAGCAAGCGCAGGAATTTCTTTAAAAATAGGCACAACATTACCCATTTTTGACAAGTTGCCGAAATCATCCAAACTAGGAAAATATTCTTGCATTTAGAGAAACTCCAAGTTAAAAAGCAAAGAACAAGAAAATAGAATAAGAAACGAAGATAACTAATAGAATTAGATACAGTCAACTCATTTCAATTCCAATTTTTGGGTTCTTTATTCGAAAAATATCCCTTCCATAATCGACATTAGCTAAAAAAAGACCATGTGATGGTGCAGTTGGACCAGCTAATGTCCTATCTTTCGATTCTATTAAAAAAGGCAAATTACCAGGACAACGTTCGCCTCTTCCAACTTCAACTAATGTCCCTACAATGTTCCTAACCATATGCCTCAAAAATCCATCTGCTGTAATTCGTAGAATTATTTCATCAGAACTTTCTTCAATATTTAAAATATTTAATGTTCTTACGTTGCATGACATAAGACTTTTCTTTTGACAAAAACTGGCAAAATCAACTTTCCCAATAAGATGAGAAGAAGCTTCTCTCATTAAATCAATATTTAAATTGCTCCTAATATGCCATGCACGTAACCGACGCAAAGCACTTTCTGAACTACGATTTAAAATTCTATACTCATATGTCTTGCTTTTTGTATCGTGTTGCGCGTGAAAATTATCTTTGACTTCCACGCATTGTATTACAACAATATCACTATCCATCAAAGAATTAAGAGCTAAACGTATCTTATTAGGAAGAATATCTCTTTCTATGTCAAAATGGGCAACCTGCGCTAAAGCATGAACTCCTGAATCTGTTCTTCCCGAACCAACAATTCTTGTTAATTTTCCTGAAATTTGTTCAAGAGCAGTCTCTATTTCAGACTGAACTGTTCTTTGGTTTGGCTGATCCTGCCAACCCATGAAATTGGTACCATCATATTCAATTTTTATAGCAAATCTTTTTTTAGTAGGTATATTCAAATTGTAATAACCTGAATTAAATTAGAGAATGAAGTAAATTACCTGTGGATGAATTGTTCACAAGAGAAATAACCTCAGGAGAACCTTCTCCAACTACATAACCACCTTCTTCCCCGCCTTCTGGACCTAGATCAATAACATGATCTGAAAAACGTATTACATCCATATTATGTTCAATAATTATAACTGTATTCCCTTGATCGACCAATAATCTTAAAACTCCTAAGAGTTTTTCGACATCTGAAAAATGCAATCCCGTAGTAGGTTCATCTAAAATATAAAGAGTTTTTCCAGTGCTCTTCTTAGACAACTCCTTTGCTAACTTAATTCTTTGTGCCTCACCACCACTAAGAGTAGTGGCCGATTGACCGAGCCTGATATATCCCAAACCTACATCAAGTAAAGTAGATAATTTCTCTCTTATTAACTTTATATTTTCAAAAACATCATGTGCCTCACGAACTGTCATATTCAGAACATCAGAAATCGAAACCCCTTTATAACGAATTTGTAAAGTTTCTTGATTAAATCTTCTACCTAAGCAATCAGTACACTTAATATATATATCAGGGAGAAAATGCATCTCAACTTTCAAAAAACCTCCTCCTTCACATGCTTCGCATCTTCCACCTTTAACATTAAAGCTAAATCTACCACTCTGATATCCACGACTTAGAGAATCAATAGTCTTTGAAAAGATTTCTCTAATTGGGGTAAAAATACCCGTGTAAGTAGCAGGAT
>TARA_B100000686_G_scaffold78966_1_pt1 | contig 15348 bp, 20 predicted proteins | sample TARA_B100000686 | Tara Oceans TARA_B100000686 (sample SAMEA2622733) | marine metagenome | biome: marine biome (ENVO:00000447); feature: marine epipelagic mixed layer (ENVO:xxxxxxxxx); material: "saline water (ENVO:00002010), including plankton (ENVO:xxxxxxxx)" | depth 150 m
TGCCAAAGATTGAGTAACAGCCAACATCATTCCAAACACTATGAAAAAGTGCCAAACTTCCGTAATTTGGCCCAATAAATTCATGCTTACAAAATAGAGTAGAGCGGAGCATAGGAGCATTTTCCTTGCTCCAAACCTATCACCAAGGTAACCAGTTATTGGAGCCATTATCGCCCCAGTCAGGTAGTAAAATCCTATCCCTGCACCAACTAACGCCACATTCCAGCCAAATCCCAATGAAGCATTAGTCAAAGGTGCAACCATAATTCCCGCAGAGAAACTAATAGAGGTGCCAAAAATTTGAACTATAGATAATGCGAATACGATCAACCAACTATAATGAATTCCAAACGGCAGTTTTATTGACGGTGAGGATAATAGATTCATTCAATTCCCCTTAGACATTTCAAGGGTATTATCCCAATTCACATCGATAACATCAAGCAATCATACCGCCATCCATAGTTATAACTTGACCAGTAATGTAACTAGATTGATCGCTGCATAAAAACAAGCAACACTCCGCCACTTCGTCCACGGTGCCGAAACGCCCCATAGGAATCTTCTTCAGTATTGTCTCTTTGGCATCAGAAGACAGTTCATCTACCATTCCTCCACTGGTTATAAAACCTGGAGCTAAAGCATTAACAGTAATATTTCTAGAAGCAACCTCTCGTGCTAACGCTTTAGTAAACCCTACCAATCCTGCTTTAGAGGCCGCGTAGTTAACTTGCCCAGGATTACCAGATAAACCCACTACAGAAGAAACGTTTACTATATTACCTTGACGTTGTTTAATCAGGTAAGGCAACACCAATTTAGTACATAAGAACGTTCCCCTAAGGTTGACATTCATAACGTCATCCCAATCAGATGCATCCATCCTCATCAACAATTTGTCCCGGTTAATACCAGCGTTATTAACTAATATATCAATCTTGCCCCAATTCTCTATTACCTGAGAGAGTACTTTCTCAGCATCGGCTTGAACAGAAACATCTCCTTGCACGAGCATTCCTTCAGACACTTCCTGAACTGCTGAAAGTACTTGAAGAGCTTGTTCTTTACTAGAGTTGTAATTGATAGCAACCTTTGCTCCTTCATTCGCCAACCTTTTGGCGATAGCCGCACCAATCCCTCTGGACGCCCCAGTAACCATAGCTATTTTATCTTTCAAAAGATCACTCAACCAAGTCACTCACATTCTGGTGAGATGCCAATTCTATCAGAGATTTTTCCAAATCACTCTGAACATCTAATTCAACTAACTTTAATGCAGTAGATATAGCTCCAGCTATTTCTTCAGACTTAGCAGAACCATGGCCAACGACCACAGGGGCCTTCACACCAAAAAGTGGCCCCCCTATACTTCTGGCCAAATTAGTTTCGGTCCATAAACTCTCCCCTAGCTCTCCTGCCTGATCAACTGGAAGCATTTTTGAAAGCTGAGATTGAGTGTATTTCCTCAATACATTACCCATACCTTCAGCGAATTTCAGCAGTATATTCCCAACAAATCCATCGCACACTATCACATCTGCTCGACCAGTAAAGAAATCCATCCCTTCAACATTGCCTACAAAATTAACCGGACTAGATTCAAACAATTTATAACTTTCCTGAACTTGTTTATTTCCCTTTGCGGGTTCTGAACCTACACTTAAAAGTCCAACTCTGGGATGTTGAATTCCCAGAAATTTCTCCGCAAACACAGACCCAATCATAGCAAAGCTAACCAACAAATTAGGGCGGCAGTCAATGTTACTTCCCATATCCATCAACACAGTATTCGGAGCCAATCCCAAAAAAGGGCCTCCAATACAAGGCCTATCCAGTCCTGGCAACAAACCGAGTATCATTACGGAAGCTGCCATTGAAGCACCGGTCGAACCCATTGAAACAGCCGCCTGTGCATTCCCTGACTTAACCAATTTCGTAGTAACGACTATAGAGGAATTTGGTTTTCGTTTCAGACCTTCAATGGGGTGTTCATCATCTGTAATTTTGCCGTCAGACTGCACAATAGACAAATTCGGGTGATCTTCTTCATTTACCAATTTGTTAATTTCATTGATGTCGCCAACCAATAAAATCCGTAAATTTTTAGAGCCGTCATATGCCTTGGCCGCAAGCTTAGCTCCTGCAACAGTTTCCACTGTGCCAAAGTCGCCTCCCATACAGTCCAAGGCTATCGTTATTGAATTAAGTTGTTCTTCGTTTCCTGTAGACATATCTTCGTGTCTCCGATACCAATCCCTATTTAACCTCTAAATACTAAGATAAAACCTCAAGTAAAACTACAATTTAAGCCTTTTGTTTTCAAGGTTTTGGAACATCTATAGTACAAGTACCTCCAATTAAGGTTTCGTCTGTATTTGTGTTTCGTACGGTGACGTTGTAAATCAACCTCAGATGTTCGTCCAATTCCTCACTCTTGTTCAACACTCCAGTGCCTGTTATATGATCATTAATTGCAGCAGCTCCACGAAATTTACATTTAGTCACACCTGTAGCATGCCAAACATTCCCAAATTTCCTATCCATCATCTGATCTATCAAACTTAGCGTTAACATTCCATGCGCGATAATGCGACCAAACATTGAGGACTTGGCGAACTCTGAATCTAAATGAATGAGATTATGATCCCCGGATACTTCAGCATATTGATTGATGAGTTCCTGTGTAATTACAACTGATATTTCCTTAAGTTCATATTCCTCAATCCTATTACCCATTTTTACGTACCATCACTACACTTCTAGATTCGCAAATTATGTTGTCTCCATGGGTTTGAAATTTACAATGAACAGATATTATTTCCATATCTTTCATTGTTTTTGTTTTTTCTTTTAAAGCGTAGCACTCCACTACATCTCCAACTTTTGCAGTTCCAAGGTTTTGCACTTCTTGGGTACTATGAATGGCTCCGTCCTTTATCTTGAATCTATCAAGCATCATTGCAATTGAGCGTGAGACAACTAGCATATTGGGAACTATGTCCCGGAACGATTCAGAATTCGCACCCACAGCCCCTATATATTCGGTCAATAAATCTTGAGTAATCTCTATAGTCCCGATATTTTTGTAGTCAGTATCCATCACTATTTATAAAAATTCTTTTCTGCAAGATCACTCAAATGTTCCCCAATTGCCAGGGAAGAAGTAGCTCCTGGTGATGGAGCATTAATTACATGTAGAGAATTGCTGGTTTCTACAATTTTAAAATCATCCAGTAGAAACCCTGTTTTATCTACGGCCTGGGCCCTTACACCCGCACCACCTGCGACCAGTGAGTCTGAATCAATTGATGGAATCAACCTCTGCAGATCCGACACAAATTTATTTTTATTATAAGACCTGTATAATTCTGACATTCCTGTCTTCCAATTATTCTTCAGCATCTTCCAAAATCCTGGGAACATAAAAGTTCTAGAAAGCTCTCCGACGTTAATATCAGTCTTCTTATATCCTTCTTGTTGAAAAGCTAAGACGGCATTTGGTCCAGCTTCCACGTAACCATGTATGTTTCGAGTATAATGCACTCCCAAAAACGGGAATCTGGGGTCTGGTACAGGATAGATCAGTCCTTTAACCAAGTGCTCGGCTGAAGAGGATAATTTGTAGTATTCTCCTCTAAAAGGGATGATATGGACTCCTATGTCTTGGCCCATCATCTCAGCTACTTTATCAGAATATAATCCTGCACAGTTGATAACATGTTTAGTGTTTAAAGTACCGTTATTAGTATCAATATTAATCTCCCCTTCCCTAACATCGATATTCTGCACCATAGTATTTAACAATACTGAGCCGCCATTTTCTTGAAAAATATCAGCGTACCTATTTGTAATTTTAACGTAATCGACAATTCCAGTTTTCGGTGACCATAGAGCTTGCACTCCAGCGACGTGAGGTTCAATCTCTTGTAGCCTTTCTGGTCCGATCATTTCCAATCCAGGGACACCATTTGCCTGCCCTCTTTCATACAGATCTTGGAGCCTACCTAATTCGTTTTCAGATGTCGCTACAATGGTTTTACCGCATTCAACATACTCAATTTCATTGTCATCGCAGAACTCTTTAATTTTAGTAACACCACTTACGCAGAATTCTGATTTCCATGAACCCGGTTTGTAATAAATCCCGGAATGAATCACACCGCTATTGTTACCAGTCTGATGCTTTGCGAGTGTATTTTCTTTTTCAACTACAACAACGTTTAAAGTCGGTCTTTTCTTCAATATATGCATGGCTGTAGACAAACCAATAATCCCGCCTCCAATAATTGCTATGTCATACTGATCACTATTCATATGTCACCTCTACTTGATATGTTAACACGAGGACTATTCATGCCTGAATACTATATTATTATTTTTCTATTAACGGCTACAGAATTTACAGTTATACTGAGGGAAAATCAATCGGAGAAAAATGATGGACATAGCTATTTTAGATGATTACCAAGATGTGGCAGCAGGATTTGCTAACTGGAAGACTCTGGGACCGGATCATAAAGTTTCATTCTTCTCAGATCACATAGCAGATCCTGAGGCCCTCGTCGAACGTTTGCTACCGTTCGATATTATAATGGGAATGAGAGAAAGAACTCCTTTCCCCAAATCGGTATTATGCCAGCTCCCTAATCTTAAACTCCTTATCACTTCAGGCGCCAGAAACGCATCATTTGATATTTCCGCAGCTACAGACCTTGGAATAACGGTATGTGGCACCGGCGGCAGCGGAGAAGGCCCGACTGAGCTTACCTGGGGATTAATACTCAATTTATTAAGAAATATTCCTAAAGAATCTGCATTGACCAAGGAAGGAGCTTGGGGTACTACAATGGGTACGGGGCTAAAAGGGAAAACTATAGGATTGTTGGGGTTGGGGCACATAGGCTCACTAGTTGCTAAAGTGGCTACTGCCTTTGATATGAGAGTCATTGCCTGGAGTCAAAACATGGATGCGGCACAGGCTACATCCAACGGTGCTTCTTTGGTCTCCAAAGAAGCACTATTTTCTTTATCCGACATAGTATCTATCCATGTGAGGCTCAGTGACAGAACACGGAATCTGGTTGCGGCACCTGAATTAGCACTAATGAAACCCTCTTCATATATTATTAACATATCTCGAGGTCCTATTATCAATGAAACTGATTTAATTGCAGCCTTAACTAGCCAATCAATTGCAGGAGCTGGTTTAGACACTTTCGATATAGAGCCTCTCCCTAATAATCATCCATTGCTTCAGCTGGAAAATGTATTGGTCACTCCTCACATAGGATATGTAACTCATGAAGCTTATGGAGCATATTACGGAGGAACCCTAGAGAACATCCAGGCATTTGTTTCAGGAGCTCCGGTCAATATGATAAATCCAGAAGTATTCGAAAAGCCAACTTTTAGAGGGGTCTCTAAATAGCTGGATGAATAAAAGAATTAATTAAAACTTTTGACATACCAAACGAGTCTATATACTATTTTCATCAAATACATCTAATAGGAGAAGCGCAGTGAAAGCCGTCAGAATTAATGAGTTTGGGGATCCAAGTGTATTAAAGATTGAGGAGATCCCAGATATATCCGCTAAAAAGAATCAAGTGCTTGTAAAATTAGTGTCTAGTGGGGTCAATTTTGCAGACGTACTCCGAAGACAAGGTAAATATCCTGGTCCAGATCTTCCATGCACCTTGGGATTGGAAGGCGCAGGAACGATTGTATCTCTGGGAGAAGGAGTGAATGGATTTGACATAGGGCAAGATGTATTAGTACTTGGCCCACAATGCCACGCAGAAATGGTATCCGTAAACAAACATTTCGTTTTTCCTTATGATGCTAGTAAGCTTTCATCTAGCATAGCAGGAGGAATGCCTTTAACCTTCCTAACTGCATACCATCTACTGCGAACTCGAGGGCAAATGCAATCAGGTAACCAAATACTAATCCATTCAGGGGCTTCCGGAGTTGGCACCATCGCCATTCAGATGGCAAAGCACTGGGGTGCAAAGGTAATTAGTACCGCATCAACGCAAGAAAAAATGGAATTATGTAAAACAGTTGGAGCAGACCATGTCATAAATTACACTGCCGAAGACTTTGAACAAACCATTAATGAAATGACAGACAATGAAGGAGTGGATCTAGTCCTAGACGCAGTAGGAGGGCCAACTTTAGAAAAAAGCATCCGCTGTGTAAAGAGCTACGGCAAACTCCTAAGTTACGGTAACGCTTCTGGAGAATCCGCCAACTTGCCCGCATCAGATTTCACTACCCTAAACCGAACCATTATTGGTTTTAGTATGGGGCGGTCTCCGTTTGGCAGTTTGGACCATAAATCCGCTATGCAAGACATTTTGAAGGAAGTATATGCAGGATCTTTCAAGTTAATCGTTGATCAAAGCCTTGCTTTAGAAGAAGTGGGAACGGCGCATGCTCATCTATCTGGAAGAAAAAGCAAAGGGAAAGTTATCCTGACCGTCTAACCCCCTCCAACAGGTTTTACCAATTCAACTTGATCTCCATCAGATAACACAATAGAGGGATAATTTTCTTTCTTAACTACATCTCCATTGTGGCCTACGGCTACAAATTTGGTATCAAGTTTGTAATGAACAATCAGATCCAATATGCTGATACCTTCTTCGAATGACGTATTCTTCCCATTTATCATCAGGTTAATCATTTATAGAATTTAGTACCTCATCTAATTTGCTTCTTAAATCCTTAGTTACGGAGTCTGTTTCTTTCGCAGTCAATATCTCTCGTATCACAGCAACTCCAATCGCCCCACTGTTGATCACATCATCTAAGTTGTTCAGGGTGATGCCACCTATACCAACGATTGGGCAATCAATTTTATCCTTTATATCCTCTAATAGTTTTAGACCTTCAGGGATTTTACCTGGATGGGTTTCAGTTTCAAACATGGTACCAGCTATAATAAAATCTATTCCGGCAGAATACAATTGTACTGCTCGCTCAACATCGTGACATGAACCACTGAAAACCGCTCCTTCACCCATAATCTCTCTAGCATTTTCTAGGGACATAGAATGTTCTGTAAGATGGGCTCCATCTAGTTCCGCGGAAGCACCAATATCTACCTTGTCGTTGATCATGACCAAGGCTCTTCCATCAACAACAGTCTTAACCTCTCTACATAACTCATATAGTTCCTCAGGAGGTAAGTCATTTTCTCTAATCTGTATTATGTTAACCCCGTGCTGCGCCGCAACATCTATCCGAGCAATGAGTTCACTCTTGTCAGCCACTACGTTCCTATTCGTAACAAGGACAAGCAGAGGAATATCCAGAAGTGGGGATATCACGTATTAGTTGGGATATTTGCAGATGGAGAGCTCGCGATAGCCGTAGTCCTAACATCAATTCTACCAGCCAAATAAGCTTCTCTGCCTGCTTCTACACCTTTTTTAAAAGCGCTGGCCATTAAAGCAGGAGACTCGGCCTGGGCTATAGCGGTATTCACCAGAACAGCGTCTGCCCCTAATTCTAAGGCTTTCGAGGCATCCGAAGGAACTGCCAATCCGGCATCCACAACTACAGGAACCGAGGCCTGTTCAATAATAATTTTAACTTCCTCAATTGTATGTATCCCTTGACCTGATCCTATAGCTGAACCCAATGGCATTACAGTAGCACATCCAATATCTTCTAGCCTATGAGCGAGTACAGGATCAGCATGTATGTATGGCAGGACTTTGAAACCTTCAGAAATCAGCTGCTTGGCAGCTTCATATGTCCCTACCGGGTCTGGGAACAAGTACCGAGCATCCGCGATAACCTCAAGTTTAACAAAATCAGTTTTGGTAATCTCCCGACCAAGTTTCGCGACGTATACTGCTTCTTCTACGCTTGAACAACCCGCAGTGTTAGGTAGTATATTGTATTTTTCCCAATCTATATGATCTAAGATTGTCTTCTCTCCAGGATTCTCTAAGTCAAGTCTTCGTATGGCTACTGTAACCATTGACGTACCAGAAGCCTCTAGGGCATCGATCATATCTTGGTCACTCCGATATCGTCCTGTACCTACTATCAGCCTAGAATCAAATTCCTTGCCTGCTATCACTAACTTGTCTGACATCAACATCTCCAAATGGATTTGAATGTAATCCTGATAAGTTGGAATTTACCATGCTGTAAACGTTTAAGTCAACGCGACTCACTATAGCTCGTATTCCTTTACTTCTTCAATGATTATCAATTTTGCTCCAGTAATAGATTGAACAGCTTCTACGGTCCATCCGGGAGCGATTTCCTCTAGTATGAGTCCTTTATTTGTAGGGCGCATCACAGCAACATCTGTCACTATTAATGTGACGCATTCCTTGCCAGTTAATGGGTTGGTGCATTCCTCCATTATCTTCATAGAGCCATCCCTACCTGTATGTTCCATTGCGACAATCACGGCTCCCGCACCTGCCGCCAAATCCATTGCCCCTCCTATGTTACCAACACCTCTTTCAGGAAGCATCCAATTGGCAAGATCACCTTTTGCAGATACTTGGTGGGCACCAAGTACAGTAACATCAACATGCCCGCCTCGAATCATTGCAAAACCTTCTACTGAACTAAAAAAAGCCATTCCTGGTACCTTTTTCAGGAATTGGCCTCCCGCATTAATCAAATCTATGTCACATTCTTCTTCATTTTCGGCCAAGGGACCACAGTTCAAAACTCCGCTTTCGCTGTGATAAAACACTACACTACCCTCTGGTACAAAACTAGAAACCAGAGTAGGTATACCTATGCCCAAATTCACATAACTGCCATCAGCCAATTCCTTGGCTACTCTCATAGCTACAATTTCTCTATCTAATCTGAGCTCGTCTATCATCTTGTTAACCTTAACAATGTAGTTATTTTATTCATATGGTGAAAAATCCTCTGGCCTAACGACTATTCTGTCAACAAATAATCCAGGGGTCACTATTAACTCTGGGTCTAAAGCACCATCTTCAACGATCTCATCGACTTCTACTATACTTGTCTTTGCTGCTGGAGCCATCACAGCATTGAAATTTCTTGAAGTTCCCTTATAGACAACATTGCCAAATCGATCAGCTTTGTATCCTCGGATAATGCAGTAATCGGCTAACAAACCTGCTTCTTGTATATACTCTTTGCCATTGAGCGTCCTTGTATCTTTACCTTCAGCAATCAGTGTACCTGCCCCAGTTGGAGTATAGAAATATTTTACTCCTGCTCCCCCTGCTCTTAGCCGTTCAGCTAAAGTTCCCTGAGGTACAAGCTCTAAGTCTACTTCACCTGCTCGATACGCTAATTCGAAAGAACTGGGGTTTGATGCAGATGGGGATACCGGATACGACGCAATGGCCTTCCCTACTTGATGGTTATCAATCAAAATACTATGATCTATAACTAATTTACCTGGAGGGGTCCCAAAATTAACTACTCTCGCAATTCCTGCCGTATTACTTATAATAGTGAGGTTTTTAGATCCCTGATCCCTTAGAGACATCAATAAATAATGAGCCATGCCTCCAGGGCCAGCAAACCCATCTATCATTACTACAGAATTGTCAGCAATATCAGAAACAGCTGACGGACCACTTTTATATATCTTTGACACAGTACCATGATGGTGGTTTTCAATTAAAGGGTCACCATAAAATCGGCAATCTTTACTAACTTGGAGTTCAACGCCAACAAGGCGTTGTATCTCTTCCAAATTAGAGGCATCGCTTATTTCATCAATGACAAAACCTTCATCTGCCAACATTAGCACGCATTTATCAGTAACAATTCTATCTAAAATACGGGACTTGATCATTTGGTCAGAATCCACATCCGCAAACAATTTATTCACTGAATCCAATTCAGCTATAGCAACTATTTGACAGGAATTATTACTCAAGGACTCAATGTCGCCGCGGTCGAAATGTTTGACTTTCCATGTACCTTTAGATCCGATTGATTCTGGTTGCACCACCAAGGATTCAACATAACCTCCGGATATTATTGACGCCCTATCACCTATACCTGCAAGGCAACTTCCGGGCTGTAATTGCACATAATCGCCATTTCCATCCACATAACTACTTACTTCGTCACTCGGAGACCAATCTCCTATCAACCCAGAGGTACTCATAAATACATTTGTATGATTCCCTCCTAAAACAAAGGGAATACCACCAGGTAGTCCCGAACCCAATGACACAACTTTCCCTGCAGTGAAATATTCAGAGCATTTCTTTAACAAAGACTGTTGTGTTTCTGTGATTTTCATCTAGTCCTTAATTTTGATTGGTTTTATACAGGGCAAATGATCCGATTTATATAAATCCCTGGCGTGATTATACCTTCTGGATTTATCTCCCCAGCAGGAACAAACGTAGTCACCTCAGCAATAGTGGTACGAGCAGCCATCGCCATCACAGGAGACCAATTCCTTTGAGTGCCTAAATAAATAACATTCCCCAAATCATCGCTTTTTAACCCCTTTATAAGGGCGACATCTAGTCTGATACCTTCAAGTTCCTGGTTGCCGTCCAATGACCGTATAAATTCCACTCCTGCTAATCCAGCTCCTGTTATACGTAATTTCTCAGCTATAAGGTTCCTATCAATAATCTCCAAGAAACAATTCCCCAAAAGACCAGATTCAGAAGACTGGAATTTTTCGGGAACATTACATGAAATCAAACGTTCGACTTTACCGTTTGCGCACATAGAAGTTATCACGTCGGCACCTGTGGAATTTCTAGTCACAGGAAAATCAAAAACCAGTTTGAGATTTTTTACGTTCATCACGCTCAATTCTCGAAGCAAGGAATCGGGTTCTCCTAGACCTTCAAATCCCGAAACGCCAACGACATCTCCGTCTGAGATGCAACTCAGAGCTTCTTTGGCGGAATTATATAACTTATCAACAGGCATCTACACCTCTTTGCCATTAGCAATGTACATGATAATTCAAAATAAAAAAATATGCCCCTCTTATCAGAGAGGGGCATATCAACTATCTACCGATAGATTTAATAATCCATAGGTGGCATAGGAGGAGCAGCACTAGCTGGCTCCGGAATTTCTGTGATCATAGATTCTGTAGTAAGAACCATTGAAGCTACGCTAGCAGCATTTTGCAACGCATACCTAGTAACCTTACAAGGGTCAACGATACCTGCTTCAAGCATTGGGCCGTATACACCTGCATCAGCATCATAGCCATAATCATCAGAATGTTGCTGCACTTCATTAAGGACAACAGCACCTTCTCGTCCAGTGTTTTCAACAATAACCTTCATAGGTTGTTCTACACTACGTCGAATTATATCCACACCAACTTGCTCATCTCTATCAAGATCTTTAAGGGCATCTAAGGCTCTTTGAGCTCTTACCATAGCGACTCCACCACCAGGAACAATCCCTTCTTCCACAGCGGACCGTGTAGCTGACAAAGCGTCCTCTACTCTTGCTTTCCGCTCTTTTAGTTCTATTTCTGTAGCAGCGCCTACTTTGATCACGGCAACGCCACCGGTCAATTTTGCCATGCGTTCCTGTAATTTTTCCCGATCGAATTCAGAAGTAGTGTCCTCAATCTGTGCCTTAATCTGGTTAATTCTCCCAGCGATATCTCCTTCTGAACCATGACCCTCTACTATAGTCGTTTCATCTTTTGTAGATGAAACACTTCGCGCTGTACCAAAGTCCTCAATCTCAGCAGTATCAATTTTGCTTCCAGTGTCCTCGCTTATCACTTTACCGCCGGTCAATATAGCGATGTCTTCAAGCATAGCTTTTCGACGATCACCAAATCCAGGAGCCTTGACCGCTAGGATGTTCAATGTGCCCCTCAGTTTGTTAACAACTAGAGTTGCAAGAGCTTCACCATCAACATCTTCAGCAATCACGACAACATTCTTTTTGCCGATCTGAATCAGTTTTTCCAAAGCGGGGACCAAGTCCTGCACTGCAGAGATCTTTTTATCGGTGATTATGAGGGTTGCATCCTCAATAACTGTTTCCATTCTGTCTGAGTTGGTTACAAAGTAAGGTGAGATATACCCTCTATCAATTTGCATACCTTCCACATACTCAATTTCATCAGATAAAGATTTGGATTCTTCTACCGTTATAACTCCATCTTTACCGACTTTTTCCATAGACTCAGCTATGGTTTCACCAATAGCATCTTCATGAGCTGATAAGCTCGCGACTTGCGCTATGGTTTCTCTGGTTTCTACGGCAACAGCCATTCCTTGAAGTTCGGATACAATCGCTCCAACAGCTCTTTCTATTCCTCGCTTGATTGCCATTGGGTTGCTACCAGCAGTTACGTTTTTAAATCCTTCTGCGATTATCGCTTGTGCCAAAACGATTGAAGTCGTAGTTCCATCACCCGCTGCATCATTCGTTTTAGTAGCAGCTTCTTTGATTAGCTGAGCGCCCATGTTCTCGAAAGCATCTGGCAACTCAATTTCTTTTGCTATGGTGACTCCATCACTACATACTAATGGTGGGCCAAACTTTTTATCTAATACTACGTTTCGACCTTTCGGTCCTAGTGTCACCTTGACTGAATCAGCCAGAGTGTCTATACCTATTCTAAGAGTCTTGCGAGCTTCCTCAGAATAAGCCAGCTTTTTTGCAGGCATATTAGTCCTCCTTTCCTTGTCTATTAATTATGATATTTTCGCGAGAATATCACTTTCTCGCATGATCAAATATTCGTCGTCACCATCCTTGTATTCAGTTCCAGCGAATTTTGAATATATAACTTTGTCACCTACGGATAGTTCCATAGCTACGAGAGAGCCGTTATCTGCTACTCTGCCTTTTCCTACTGCTACTATATCTCCCTCTTGAGGTTTTTCTTTTGCAGTATCTGGTAAATAAATACCACCTGTGGTTTGTTCTTCTTGGTCACTAGGCTTGACTACCACTCTTTCACCTAATGGAGAAAATTTAATTGCCAATTCAGCCTCCTCTATAACTTACCGCGCCACCGCGTAATTTCACGTACTAGTACCTTAGACCTTCTACGCGAACAAAAATTATAAAAAAGGGGGTATCTATTGTCAAGGCTACCATCCTAGTACACACAGCATGTGACATCAGGATCTTTATGTTTTCAGGAAGTATAAAGCATGTTGACTTGCGAGCTACAATAAATTTCATGAATTTTTACCACAAAATCAGAAATCACATTTGTACTGTTGAATTGCAAGACACTTCAGGAACAAACACGATTGATGAAACATTTTGTCGAGGTTTAAGAGATTTTATAGATACCATGCAGTGGGACCCTGACATCCGTGTTTGGATCATTACCAGCAACACACCAAACGTCTTTTCTACAGGTAGACACTCATTCGAACAAGATGATTCGATCTCGTTCTCTGAAATGCAAAGAGAAATAGAGGTGTTGCAAATCTCTAAGAATATTTCAGAAATACCAGCTCCAGTGATAATTGCGATAGATGGAGAAGTATCAGACCATGGGCTAGAAATGGCTTTAGCTGGAGACTTGAGATTGGTTACAGACGTATCTACATTTAGCATCAATGCAAATCAGACAAACTTTCCTTGGGACAATGGTATCCCTATGCTCATCTCAACTGTTGGAAGAAGTCTCGCTAATGACATGTTGTACACACACAGAATCTTAAGTGCTAGTGAAGCCTTAGCCGCTGGATTAGCCACAAGAATTACAACCAGAACAGAATTCTTGGGTCAGTTGGAATACATTACAGACAATTTAAAGTCTTTGTCCCCGTCATCATTGAAATTCATCAAAGAAGCTGTTAAGACAGGAGCTTCTTTACCATTTACTGCTGCCCTTAATTTCGAAGGAGATCTTAGTGTATTACTTCAATCTACAGAAGATAGAGCAGAAGGACTCAGAGCATTCTTTCAAAAGAGAAGAGCAAAATTCACAGGAGATTAAACATTGGTAAAACTAGATTTACACACGCATATTTGGGAAGCGTTTAATTTCCAAGAACCTTCGCCAGAAATAGCAAAACGAGTGGTGGAAGAAATTAAGAATAAAGGCATCGATGGGATTGCCATCACTGACCATCACAATTATGAGTGGGCTATGAGATTCAAAGAACTGGTAGAAGAACTGTATCCCAGTGAAGTGATCATAATACCTGGCTGGGAAATAGAAATCCGGCCTGAGTCGAGCCCGTTTGATGAATATCAAGTTACTGAATTGTTCCTATCAGAAACCTCAGTGTTCCGTATATACTGCCACCCTGGCTATTATAGCCCTAACATAATTATAGAAGACAACATACATGCTATTGAACTTGATAATTACATTCATAACTGGCACATTCGAAAACCTTTAGTTGAAAGAATCGCCGAAGAACATTCTCTTATGACTGTTGAGGTCAGTGACGCACATAACATAGAGAATTTGGGATTGAGATACACAGAAGTGGATCTTGATGAGCTCCATTCGAGAGCTCTACAATTATGAATTATCAGACGGTTAAAGTTGCAAAAGAATCAGCCACCTTATCCATTACACTAAACCGGCCCCAAATAGGTAATGCTTTTAATACGGTCATGCGAGATGAGTTATTTTCAGTGTTTGGATTGATAGAGTGGGACACAGAAATTCACTCGGTACTCCTGTACGGATCAGGTAAGAATTTCTGTACAGGCGCTGATCTTACAGAATTTGGTACATCTCCTTCATTAATACAAGCTAGAGAAATCAGAAAGCAGCGAGATTTGTGGACCCTAATGATGAAATGCCCCGTTCCAATAATATCTGCAATCCAAGGAAAATGTATCGGATCGGGAGTAGAAATTGCATTATTAAGTGATATTAGAATAGCTAGCGAAGATGCAGAATTCATGTTGCCCGAACCAAGCTTAGGGTTAATTCCCGCTGCAGGAGGCACACAAACAGTGCCGCGTACAGTGAATCTAGGACATGCATTTGAGCTCTTATTAACAGGGAAGACGATTTCAAGTAATGTAGCTCACGGCATGGGACTGGTTAGTAGAGTCGTAAACATAACAAATCTGACCAAGGAAGCCTCAGAGATAACAAATTACATAAATAAAACTCCCAGGCATTACCTGTCTTTACTAAAAGAGTTGATTTGTGCACAGTGGACAGGACGATCCCATCACATATAAAAATTTTGGTACACTCATCAGATAAACAGCAGGAGTAGTAACACATGAATATCTCAGAGTTTTTATTGATATCAAGCGCGATAGTACCTGATAGGAATGCTCTTATATTTGAACGGGAAGAAATTACGTTTTCCTCTCTCCAGCAACAAGTGAACAACCTAGCATCTAACTTATCTCAAAAAGGAATAACTACTGAAGATC
>TARA_B100000686_G_scaffold43046_2_pt1 | contig 15343 bp, 12 predicted proteins | sample TARA_B100000686 | Tara Oceans TARA_B100000686 (sample SAMEA2622733) | marine metagenome | biome: marine biome (ENVO:00000447); feature: marine epipelagic mixed layer (ENVO:xxxxxxxxx); material: "saline water (ENVO:00002010), including plankton (ENVO:xxxxxxxx)" | depth 150 m
CGATCAAATACCTCTTGATCTAAAAAAAGACTTTAATTTCTAGCCTTAATAACATCATCTGCTACGCCAGAAGGCACACCAGCATAACGACTAAATTCCATAGTATAGGTTGCACGCCCCTGACTCATAGAACGCAAATCTGTTGCATACCCGAACATTTCTGCCAAAGGAACCTCTGCTCGAATAATTTTCCCCATTGGAGAATCATCGAGGCCCTGAAGAACACCTCTACGCCGGCTAAGGTCGCCATTGACATCACCCATATAATCGTCTGGACTAACAACCTCTACTTGCATCATTGGCTCTAAAAGCACAGGTCTTGCCTTCGTGGCACCCTGTTTAAAAGCCATAGAACCGGCTATTTTAAATGCCACTTCGCTTGAATCCACATCATGATAAGAGCCATCGTACAAAGTCACCTTACAATCAACAACAGGGTACCCAGCTATCACGCCATTACCCATTTGCTCTTTAATACCCTTGTCAACTGCAGATATGTATTCCCTAGGAACAACACCACCGACAATAGCATTTTCGAATTCATATCCAGAACCAGATTCTGTTGGTTCAATACGCAAGAAGACATGGCCATATTGCCCACGCCCGCCTGACTGACGAACAAACTTGCCCTCCTGCTCTACAGCAGTTCGAATAGTCTCACGATATGCCACCTGAGGTTTGCCAACATTTGCCTCTACCTTAAACTCTCGCTTGAGCCTATCAACAATGATTTCCAGATGTAGCTCTCCCATTCCAGAAATTATTGTCTGCCCAGATTCTTCGTCTGTATGCATACGAAAAGATGGGTCCTCTTTAGCTAATTTAGATAACGCTACACCCATCTTTTCCTGATCAGGCTTCGTCTTTGGCTCAACCGCAACCGCTATAACAGGCTCCGGAAACTCCATTCGCTCCAGCGTGATGCTTTCCTTAATGTCTGTAAGACTGTCGCCAGTAGTAACATCCTTTAATCCAACAGCTGCAGCTATATCCCCTGCCCTAACCTCTTTTAATTCCTCGCGATCATTTGAATGCATTTGGAGTATTCGACCAATACGTTCACGTTTGCCCTTGACTGGATTAAAGATTGTATCTCCCGACTTAAGCACACCAGAATAAACACGAAAAAATGTTAGATTACCGACGAAAGGATCTGTTGCAATCTTAAAGGCTAATGCTGCGAAGGGCGCATCATCAGAAGAGGGCCTCTCTCCCTCTGATTCATCATCGAGAATACCTTTTATTGCAGGACGCTCTGTCGGAGCTGGCATATATTCCACCACTGCATCTAATACAGCCTGCACACCCTTGTTTTTAAAAGCAGAGCCACAAAGGACAGGAACAATTTCTCCTGCAAGACAACGGTTTCTCAGTCCTCGTTTAATCTCTTCTGCTTGCAACTCATCGCCTTCAAGGTACTTCTCAAGCAATTCCTCATCACCTTCAGCAGCACTCTCAATGAGCTTCTCTCTCCATTTATTCGCAAGAGATACCAATGATTCAGGAACAGGCTCTTCGGAATAGGTCGTTCCTTGCGTTGAATCATCCCATACAATAGCCTTCATCTTGACTAGATCAACAACACCAGAAAAGTTATCTTCAGCGCCTATAGGCACCTGCAATGGAACTGGGTTTCCCTTCAAGCGATCATTGATTTGTTCTACCACACGGAAAAAATCAGCCCCGGCCCTATCCATCTTGTTAATAAAAGCTAGTCTAGGAACGCCATATTTATTAGCCTGACGCCACACTGTCTCAGATTGAGGCTCAACACCGCCTACAGAACAGAAAACCGCCACAGCGCCATCCAAAACTCTGAGACTCCGCTCTACCTCAATAGTAAAATCGACATGCCCAGGAGTATCAATAATATTGATTCTATATTCGGGAAATTGTTGGTCCATACCCGACCAAAAAGCTGTCGTAGCTGCAGAAGTGATAGTAATACCACGTTCCTGCTCCTGTTCCATCCAATCCATAACTGCTGCACCATCGTGGACTTCTCCTATCTTATGGGAGACGCCAGTATAGAAAAGGATGCGTTCAGTAGCAGTCGTCTTGCCAGCATCTATGTGAGCCATGATGCCGATGTTGCGATAACGCTCTATGGGGGTCTGCCTGGCCAAATTCTTGCCTCAAATCCACCGACTACCAACGATAATGCGCGAAAGCTTTATTAGCCTCCGCCATTCGGTGGGTGTCCTCTCGTTTCTTTACAGCAGAACCTCTATTTTCTGCTGCATCCATTAATTCATGTGCCAGTCTCAACGACATTGTTTTTTCTGACCGCTTTCTTGCAGCATCGATAGCCCATCTCATAGCCAATGTTTCTCTACGGGTAGTACGAACTTCCACTGGAACCTGATAGGTTGCACCACCAACTCGCCTAGACTTTACTTCAACAGCAGGCTTGATGTTATCCAATGCCTGACCAAGCAACTCAAGAGCTTCGGCGCCCTCTTGTCCAGATCGTTCAGCTATCCTGTCTAATGCACCATACACAATTTGTTCAGCAACAGATTTTTTGCCACTTAACATAACCATGTTTATAAACTTAGCCAACATCTTATTCCCATACTTAGGGTCTGGTAGTGGAGCTCTTCGTGGGGCTTGGCTGCGTCTAGACATTCAATCTTTTCCAGGAGTTGACTAACTCTTAGGCCTCTTAGAACCATATTTTGATCGGCTTTGCCGACGATCACTTACGCCAGAACAATCAAGAGTGCCCCTCACCACGTGATACCGTACTCCAGGTAAATCCTTAACACGCCCGCCTCTAATTAGAACAACGGAGTGTTCCTGGAGATTATGCCCCTCACCACCGATATAGCTGGTAACTTCAAAACCATTAGTTAACCGAACACGTGCCACCTTGCGCATAGCAGAGTTAGGTTTTTTCGGGGTAGTTGTATAAACCCGAGTACAAACGCCTCGCTTCTGAGGAGAAGCCCCAAGCGCGGGTACGTTACTCTTTGCCCTCTTAGTCGAACGAGGCTTTCTAACTAATTGATTTGTAGTTGACATAAGTTACACATAACGAAAATGGGCCCGGACACCGGTTCCTGGTATCTGGGCCTCAGTATCCTTACCCTATTAAAAGTCTAGGGCTCCTTTCTTTCTAAGGTAAGGCTGACGGGCCTTAAGAGCGGGGATTCTAGGGCCCGCCCTAACAAACTGTCAACTAATAACTTACCTGAGATTAATTTGCTGGGGCCACCTGCTGTTCATCTGAAGGCTCAGTACTCTCGGAACCCTCTCCTGATACCACTTTCACGTCCTTCTCTAAAGAGGACTCCAGACTTTTCAGCTCATCGGCAAGTATATCTTCTTCAGTTCGCCTTCTTTCCTGATGATGTGCATAGCCAGTTCCCGCTGGAATAAGCCTACCTACAATGACATTCTCTTTTAAACCTCTAAGGTCATCCCGCATTCCACGCACAGCCGCTTCTGTTAATACCCGCGTTGTTTCTTGGAAGGATGCAGCCGAAATAAATGACTCTGTTGCCAAAGAAGCCTTAGTAATGCCCAGCAGAACTGGTTCAAAGGTTGCAGGCTCTTTTGAAGCAGATACCAAAACCTCATTCTCTTCAAGAATCCTGGCACGATCTACTTGTTCGCCACGCAAATACAGAGTATCTCCAGGTGACACAATATCCACCTTTCTCAGCATCTGACGAATAATAACTTCAATATGCTTATCATTAATTTTTACGCCTTGAAGTCTATAGACGTCCTGAATCTCCTTAACCAAATAATCCGCTAGCTTATCAACCCCTTGCAAACGAAGTATGTCATGCGGATTTGGCTCTCCATCCGCAATAATTTCTCCGCGAACCACAGTTTCACCCTCAAAAACATTGAGAAAACGCCACTTGTGAATTAATGCTTCATGAGCCTCACCATCCTCATCGGTAATAACCAGACGACGCTTACCTTTGGTCTCTTGCCCAAAACTTACAGTGCCACTGTGCTCAGCAAGAATTGCCGCTTCTTTAGGACGACGAGCCTCAAAAAGATCAGCTACCCGCGGCAAACCACCAGTAATATCTCGAGTTTTCGAGGATTCTTGTGGCAATCTAGCTATAACATCACCTACAAGCACCTTGTCACCATCAGCCATGCTTAGCACAGCCCCAGAAGGCAGTGAATAAACAGCCGGGATATCTGTATTTGGAAAAAATACAGGTTCGCTTTTCTTGTCAAGCAACCTTGCTGTAGGGCGATAATCCGCTCCAGCACTTCGCTGAGCTGGGTCAAGCACAACTATGCTAGTAAGACCTGTAATGTCGTCCAGCTGAGATGTCACCGTAACGCCATCAATAAAGTCTTCAAATTGCAGCTTCCCACCTACCTCTGTAACAACTGGATGCGTATGAGGATCCCAGGTTGCAACTAACTGACCAGGCTCAACAGCATCACCATCCTGAATGTTTAAATTCGCGCCATACGGAATCTTGTATCGTTCCCGTTCCCGGCCAAACTCATCCACTACTGCTAATTCACCAGAACGAGACGTCGATATAAAGTGCTTCTTTTTTTCATGCTGGACGGTTTTAACGTCATACATTCGAACTGAACCCTTAGTTTTGATATCCACACTGTTAACGGCCGCAGAACGTGATGCGGCTCCACCAATATGAAAGGTTCTCATCGTAAGTTGCGTGCCTGGCTCGCCAATAGACTGAGCCGCAATAACACCAACCGACACACCTTTATCCACACGATGCCCACGAGCCAAATCTCTTCCATAGCACTGAGCACAGACTCCGTAACGGGTTGAACACGTAATGGGCGACCGAACTAGTATTTGGTCTATAGATGCTGTCTCCAGCAAATCTACAGCCCTCTCATCCAGCAGATCGCCAGCCTTGATCACAACAGAATCATCTACCGGCGAAACAACATCAAGAGCCGAAACTCGACCGAGAACCCGATCTCGAATTGGCTCCACAACATCACCACCTTCCACTAGAGGGGTCATCATAAGCCCATCTTCTGTTCCGCAGTCAGGCTCTGTAACTACCAAGTCCTGTGCAACGTCAACTAACCGCCTCGTCAGATAACCAGAGTTTGCTGTCTTCAGAGCCGTATCGGCAAGCCCCTTCCGAGCTCCATGAGTAGAAATAAAATACTGCAGAACATCCAATCCTTCTCTAAAATTTGCCGTGATTGGAGTTTCTATAATCGAGCCATCAGGCTTTGCCATTAAACCGCGCATACCCGCCAGTTGGCGAATCTGAGCCGCCGAACCACGAGCACCTGAATCAGCCATCATATAAACTGAGTTAAAAGAATCTTGCTGAGTCTTCTGCCCTTTTGCATCATCCACAACTTCTGTTCCTAGCTTATCCATCATAGCCTTCGCAATCTGATCATTAGTTCTAGACCATATATCAACAACTTTGTTGTATCTCTCGCCATCAGTTACCAAACCTGATGCATACTGGCTCTGGATATCTCTTACCTCCTGCTCAGCAACATCTAACATTTCTAGCTTATTCTCTGGGATAACCATGTCGTCAATGCCGAATGAAACCCCGCCCCGCGTTGCGAAACTAAACCCGGTGTACATAAGGTGATCTGCAAAAACAACGGTATCTTTAATTCCCAAGCTTCTATAACAAGCATTGATAGCGGCAGAAATAGCCCGCTTACTCATCGGTTGATTAATGACATCAAAGCTCAAGCCTTTAGGCATGATTTCTGATAGAAGCGCACGCCCAACTGTCGTCTCAACCAGTCTATAATTTAATAATGGGTCTGCCTCAGAATCCCCTTTCTGATCTAAACCCTCTTTAACCCTAACCTTTATCCGAGCGTGTAATTCAACCGCTTTACTCTCATAAGCGCGATGAACCTCTTGCACACTCGAAAAAACCATTCCCTCTCCCTTCACATTTATTCGCTCCCGAGTCATGTAGTAGAGACCCAAAACAACATCTTGCGATGGAACAATGATTGGCTCGCCATTTGCAGGAGAAAGTATGTTATTACTGGCCATCATTAAAGCTCGGGCTTCCAACTGTGCCTCTAAAGACAAAGGAACATGCACAGCCATTTGATCGCCATCAAAGTCGGCATTAAATGCCGTACAAACTAAAGGATGAAGCTGAATGGCCTTCCCCTCAACTAGCACAGGCTCAAACGCCTGAATACCTAAACGATGTAATGTTGGGGCTCGATTCAGCATTACAGGATGTTCGCGAATCACCTCTTCAAGAATATCCCAGACTTCAGCGCCCTCCCTCTCCACCACACGCTTTGCTGCCTTTATGGTAGTAGCTTCCCCTCGAAGCTGTAGCTTCGCAAAAATAAATGGCTTAAAAAGCTCTAAGGCTAACTTCTTAGGTAGACCACACTGATGGAGCTTCAAAGTTGGTCCAACCACAATCACCGAACGTCCCGAATAATCCACTCGCTTACCAAGCAAGTTTTGTCTGAAACGCCCCTGCTTACCTTTAATCATATCGGCAAGCGACTTAAGCGGGCGCTTGTTAGTGCCGGTAATTGCACGACCTCGACGACCATTATCTAAAAGCGCATCCACTGACTCCTGCAACATACGCTTCTCATTACGAACAATTATGTCAGGCGCACTTAACTCTAAAAGTCGTCGTAAACGATTATTACGATTTATAACCCGACGATATAGATCATTCAGATCAGATGTTGCAAAACGTCCTCCATCTAAAGGAACCAGAGGCCTTAAATCCGGTGGTAACACCGGAAGTACTGTCATAACCATCCATTCTGGTTTATTTTTTGAATCAGTAAAGGACTCAAGCAGCTTAAGTCTTTTTGATAATCTTTTAAGTTTTGTTTCAGACTTAGTCTTTGTCATATCTTCACGGATTTGATCTACCTCCGCTCCAAGATTCAAAGACATCATTAACTCTCGAACAGCCTCAGCACCCATACGAGCATCGAATTCATCACCATACTGCTCAATAGCCTCGAGATATGTCTCATCGGTAAGAAGCTGCCCTTGCTCCAAAGGCGTCATACCCGGCTCTACAACAACAAATGCCTCAAAATAGAGAATTCTTTCAATCTCTCGAAGAGTCATATCTAACATAAGGCCTATGCGCGATGGTAACGACTTTAAAAACCATATATGAGCAACAGGGCTTGCTAGCTCAATATGCCCCATACGCTCACGCCGTACTTTTGTTTGAGTGACCTCAACGCCACACTTTTCACAAACAACGCCTCGATGCTTTAAGCGTTTATATTTTCCACAAAGGCACTCATAGTCTTTAATAGGGCCAAAAATCTTTGCGCAAAACAATCCATCTCGTTCTGGCTTAAATGTCCGATAATTTATAGTTTCCGGCTTTTTAACCTCGCCAAAAGACCATGATCGGATCATGTCTGGAGATGCCAAACCAATTCGAATAGCATCAAAATCCTCAACTGGTGACTGCTGCCTAAAAAGCTTCAGTAAATCCTTCATACGGGTGCACCTACGGTCAAATTAGATAGATAATCCACGCTCACTCTTAACGAGCTCACTTTGTTTCCTCTAGATCAATGTTGATACCTAGAGAACGAATCTCCTTAACCAAAACGTTAAAGGATTCGGGCATACCCGCCTGAATCTCATGAGTTCCATCAACAATATTTTTATACATTTTTGTACGGCCCTGAACATCATCTGATTTGACAGTCAACATTTCTTGGAGAGTATATGAGGCTCCATAGGCCTCTAGAGCCCATACCTCCATTTCTCCAAAACGCTGTCCACCAAACTGCGCCTTGCCACCTAGAGGCTGCTGAGTAACAAGACTGTATGGACCCGTTGATCGAGCATGCATCTTGTCATCAACCAAATGATTCAGCTTTAACATATACATATACCCAACTGTAACTGGCCTATCAAATTTTTCTCCAGATCGTCCATTATATAAGACTGCCTGACCTGATCTTGGCAAATCAGCAAGCTCAAGAAGTCCTTTGATTTCCTCCTCAGCAGCCCCATCAAAAACTGGGGTTGCCATAGGCACGCCATGCTTCAGGTTACCTGCTAACTCCATTAGCTCCTCTACACTTAGACTCTTTAGATCCTCGGTTTGACCACCAGATTTGTTGTAAAGCTGCTCCAGAAAACGGCGGATAGAAGCTGCTGATTCCTCAGAACGCAGCATGCCTTGTATTTTATTGCCTAATCCCTTAGCAGCCCAACCAAGATGAGTCTCTAAGACTTGTCCGACATTCATACGCGAAGGCACTCCCAATGGATTCAAGACAACATCCACAGGCGTGCCATCCTCCATATATGGCATATCCTCCACCGGAACAATAGTAGAAATTACACCTTTGTTCCCATGGCGCCCTGCCATCTTATCTCCAGGCTGAATATGACGCTTGACAGCAAGATATACTTTAACCATTTTGAGGACACCAGGTGCCAGATCATCGCCCTGAGTGATCTTAGTTTTCTTTTCTTCAAATAGCCGGTCAAACTCTTCATTTTGAACCCGTAAACGTTCCGCCATACTTTCAACTTCAGAGTTTGTCTTTTCGTTCTTCAGTCGAATCTCAAACCACTGCTCACGACTGAGACCATCAAGATAGCCTTGGGTAATTTTCTGGTCCTTTTTAAGCCCCTGAGGCCCACCAAAAGCCATCTTGCCGGTCAGAAGTTGTGCGACACGCTCATAAATATCAGCCTCATAAATCCGGCGTTGGTCATTAATATCCTTTCTTACAGCTTCAAGCTCCTGATGCTCTATTGCAATAGCACGATCATCTTTCTCAACACCATCACGTGTAAATACACGAACATCGATAACGGTCCCATCCATCCCAGGCGGAACCCTTAACGAAGTATCCTTAACATCCGACGCCTTCTCACCAAATATAGCTCGAAGAAGTTTCTCTTCAGGCGTAAGTTGAGTCTCACCCTTGGGGGTAACTTTACCTACCAAGATATCTCCAGCCCCAACTTCTGCACCAATAAAAGCTATTCCTGATTCATCTAACTTAGTCAACGCGGCATCACCAACATTAGGTATATCACCAGTAACTTCTTCTGGCCCTAATTTAGTATCGCGTGCAATGCTAGTTAGCTCTTCTATATGGATAGTTGTGAAACGGTCCTCTTCTACCACCCTCTCTGAGATTAGAATTGAATCCTCAAAGTTGTATCCGTTCCAAGGCATAAACGCGACAAGCAAATTTTGGCCTAATGACAATTCACCCAAACTTGTTGATGGGCCATCTGCCAAAACATCCCCACACTTGATAACATCATTAGCCTTAACTAAAGGTCGTTGGTTGATGCAGGTATTCTGGTTAGAACGGGTGTATTTGGTTAGATTATAGATATCGACACCGGCCTCTCCAGCACTAGTCTCGTCATCATTTGCACGAACAACAATTCTTGAGGCATCAACAAAATCGACTCGTCCTCCCCTATTAGCAACAACTGTTACTCCTGAGTCAACTGCCACTGTACGTTCCATACCCGTACCAACAAGCGGCGTTTCTGCTCTCAAAGTCGGGACCGCTTGGCGCTGCATATTTGAGCCCATTAGTGCACGGTTGGCATCATCATGCTCAAGAAATGGGATCAGAGACGCTGCAACCGAAACTATCTGTTTTGGCGAAACATCCATGAACTCTATTCGATCAGAAGGAAATAGTGAAAATTCATTTCGATAACGACAAGACACCAGATCCTCTTGAAATTTACCCCTAGATGATAAAGCAGCGTTAGCCTGAGCAATTACAAAATGTCCTTCCTCTATAGCCGAAAGATACTGTATATCTCCAGTAACCTTGCCATTTGAAACCTTCCTGTAAGGGGTCTCTAGAAATCCATACTCATTTGTCCGTGCATATACAGACAAAGAATTAATGAGACCAATATTTGGTCCCTCTGGGGTTTCTATAGGACAAACGCGCCCATAATGAGTAGGGTGTACATCACGAACCTCAAACCCAGCGCGTTCCCTTGTAAGACCACCTGGCCCCAACGCTGAGACCCGTCTCTTATGCGTAACCTCCGATAATGGATTGTTTTGATCCATAAACTGAGATAACTGACTAGAACCAAAAAACTCCTTCACAGCTGCGGCAACCGGTTTTGCGTTGATCATATCCTGAGGCCCGAGGCCCTCAGACTCCGCTATAGTTAAACGCTCCTTGACGGCGCGCTCTACACGAACCAATCCAATACGGAAAGCGTTCTCAGCCATCTCTCCAACACTACGGACACGCCGATTTCCTAAATGATCAATATCATCTACACTTCCAATACCATTCCTAATGCCAATCAAAGTCTGAAGAACCCTAAGTATGTCATCCTTGCTTAAAATTCCACTGCCATCAGAACCCTCTATCCCCACCCTACGGTTAAACTTCATTCGACCTACTGACGAAAGGTCATATCGGTCTGGATTAAAAAACAGATTCTGAAAAAGATTTTCAGCAGAATCTTTTGTTGGCGGCTCTCCAGGTCGCATCATTCGGTAAATTTCGACAAGAGCTTCTAAACGCGATTGACTCGGATCAACCCGAAGAGTATTTGAAATAAAGGCGCCTTTATCGAGGTCGTTAACATGAAGCGTACGGATGCTTTCTACACCGTTTTCAATTAGCGACTCAACAGACTCTCCCGTAAGCAAATCATTTGCATTAGCCAAAAGCTCGCCAGTCTCCTCATCTACAATATCATGTGCAAGTATCTGCCCTTCTAGATGCTCTATTGGCACAATTAACTGATTGTTTTTTATTTTTTCTAGCTCTCGTACATGGCGTGCTGTAATACGTCTATCTTTTTCAACGATTAGTTTCCTGCCTGCCTTAATATCAAAACTTGCTGCTTGGCCTCGGAGTCGTTCAGGAACCAAGGTCCAAATAATTTTATCCGGCGAAAGCGAAAACTCATTTGACTCGAAAAAGATATCGAGCATTTCTTCATTGCTATACCCAAGACTCCGCAACAAAATAGTGGCTGGCAACTTACGACGACGATCAATACGAACAAATACAGAATCTTTTGGGTCAAACTCAAAATCCAACCAAGATCCACGATAAGGAATAACACGCGCAGAAAAAAGCAGCTTTCCTGATGAGTGTGTCTTTCCCTTGTCGTGATCAAAAAAGACTCCAGGAGATCTATGAAGCTGAGAGACAACAACCCGCTCTGTTCCATTTACCACAAATGTACCATCGTCCGTCATCAATGGCATTTCGCCCAGATAAACCTCCTGCTCAATAATATCCTTAACTTTTTTGTTCTTTGCGGAAGACTCCTTATCAAATATTGTCAATCGCACAAGGACACGTAACGGGGCCGCATATGTCAAACCACGAAGTTGGCATTCCTTTACGTCAAAAACAGGCCTGCCAAGTCGGTAACTCACATAATCCAGAGCTGCACTACCAGAGTAGCTCTCGATCGGAAAGACAGTCTTAAAGGCAGCATGTAGCCCCTTATCTTTCCGTTGATCAGCAGGAACTCCTTCTTGCAGGAACTTCTGGTAGGAAGCAATTTGAATAGAAAGCAAATAAGGAACATCCAGAACTCCTGGAAGTTTTCCAAAATTCTTTCGAATACGCTTTTTTTCAGTAAACGAATAAGCCATCGTGGGTCACCTCAACGCCGGTACACCAACCGCCAATGATTTCAATAAAAAAACTAATAAAGATGATTCTTGCTTTATACAAGAAGCCATACCCCATGAAGCACCCAACTTGTTTATCACTAAAACCAGTGGCCACTCATGGCTGAAAACGCTGCGTTGAATCACTTAATATCAGCGCTTGCGCCAGCCTCTTCAAGCTGCTTTTTCACATCCTCTGCTTCTTCTTTGGAAGAGCCCTCTTTAACCACATTTGGTGCACCCTCAACAAGATCCTTAGCTTCTTTCAAGCCAAGACCCGTTAAAGTTCGAACAACCTTAATAACGGCAACCTTGTTTTCGCCAAAACTATTGAGCAAGACGTCAAATTCAGTCTTTTCCTCAGCAGCTGCAGCTCCTTCACCACCCGCAGGACCAGCAGCAACAGCAACAGGAGCAGCTGCAGATACACCCCACTTTTCTTCTAGAGCTTTAACCAGCTCAACGACCTCCATGATTGGCTTATTACTCAATTCTTCAATCAAATCTTCGTTTGTCATAGCCATGACTTTTCTCCGTCAACTCACTTTCAGTTTCAAAAATTTTTGCGCGGCCAAAGCCTCGCCCCTATTCAGTTTGCTCGCCCCTTGCCTGAATTGTTCGAGCCAACATTCCAGCAGGCTCTGCCAACACCCGAACAAGCTGGGTAAGCGGTCCATTCAACGTCCTTAAAAACATTCCCCGCGCCTCATCTAAGTTAGGCAGAGCAGCCAAACGATCCAGGTCGCCTGCATCGTATAACTCACCGCCAATAGAAACGGAAACTGTTACTAGTTTGTCATTATCTTTAGAAAAGCCCTTTATTACTCGGGCTGCTGAACCTGGGTCTTCCTTAGAAAAGGCCAGAAGCAAGGGGCCTTTCAGATGTTCCTGCATACACTTGAACTCTGTCCCCTCCACAGCAAGTCGTGCCAGTGAATTCTTCACAACCTTGATGTATACACCAGAATTGCGCGCCTCAACTCTGAGCTCAGTCATTTCACCCACGCTCAACCCACGGTATTCCGCGGCAACAGCTGAGTGCGCCGAAGCAGCTACTGAATGAACTTCAGCAACTAATTCTTTCTTTTGGTCTAGACTTAGCGCCATTCTTTTCTCCCTAGTTCCTCTCCTGCTAGATAACGACTAAGACGTAAACCTAATAAGGGTTTACGTCATACCGCTGTCACACTTCAAACTTTGCATCTGCGTGACTCATAACGGCGCGTCCTCCATCAGGCTAAACCAGTTGGAGAAACACCACCTGCGTAGGCAACCTTAGTTATTACCTCCCCAATGGGGGAGACCTACGGTCTCTGATGATGGTCAGCTATAGGCCGACCTTCCATACCCCCTCTACTCTCATAGAAAGGACAAAATTAATTTTTTAGTAACCACCTACTATGCTCTATGATCTACAAGAACACCAGGACCCATTGTCGACGACACACTAACGCGTTGCATATACTGTCCTTTAGATGATGCTGGCTTAGCCTTATCAAGGTCAGCCAATAATGCTGCTAGGTTTTCTGATAAAGCATCCACTTCGAATGCCACATTACCAATTGGACAATGAACAATACCCGACTTATCAGCACGATAACGAACCTGTCCACTCTTAGCGTTCTTAACGGCTGTCGCAACATCTAGAGCAACAGTTCCTACCTTAGGGTTTGGCATGAGTCCACGAGGACCTAGAATTTGGCCAAGCCTGCCTACCACCTTCATAGCATCAGGGCTTGCAATTACAACATCAAAATTAAGCTCGCCGCCCTTAATAGACTCGGCAAGATCATCCATACCTACAATGTCAGCACCAGCGTCTTTAGCCGCATCCGCACTTTCGCCCTGAGCAAAGACCGCAACTCGAACCTTCTTGCCTGTGCCATTTGGTAACACAGTCGAGCCTCGGACCATTTGTTCCGATTTTTTTGGATCTACCCCTAGATTCACAGAAACATCAATAGACTCTTGAAATTTTGAATTCGCTAATTCTTTAACCAGACTAAGAGCCTCTTCCACAGAGTAAGCTTTACCACTCTCCAGACGATCTTTAGAAATTTTTTGATTCTTAGTTAGCCTAGACATTATCTATCAGCCCTCTACATCCAAGCCCATACTTCGAGCACTACCCATAATTATTTTAACTGCGGCATCCATATCTGAGGCGTTAAGATCGGGATCTTTGATCTTAACAATCTCTTCAAGCTGCGATCTTGTTACCTTGCCCACCTTTTCAGTATTTGGAGTTCCGCTTCCCTTCTTAATGCCCGCTGCTTTTTTTAGCAAAACGGCAGCAGGAGGAGTTTTGGTAATAAACGTAAAGCTTTTGTCCGTGTAAACGGAAATAACCACCGGAACAGGCATTCCCTGCTCAGCAGACTGAGTCTCAGCATTAAAAGCCTTACAAAACTCCATAATGTTTACACCATGCTGACCAAGAGCTGGGCCAACAGGGGGACTTGGATTCGCCTGTCCAGCTGGAATCTGCAACTTAATATAAGCTTCTATTTTTCTTGCCATTTAAATTCTACTACTGTTCTATTTACGCTTTTTCAACCTGATCAAAATCTAACTCTACCGGGGTAGAACGACCAAGAATCTGGACTGCCACCCTAACCTTGCTCTTCTCATAATTAACGTTCTCTACCACTCCATTAAAGTCATTGAAGGGCCCATCCGTTACTCTAACCACCTCACCAGGCTCAAATAAAACCTTAGGTCGCGGCTTATCAACGCCCTCTTGCACACGATTCAATATCGAATTTGCTTCATTTTCAGTAATAGGCGCTGGTTTTTCCGTTGTTCCACCAATAAATCCAAGAACCTTGGGCACTTCTTTAACTAAATGCCAAGTTTCGTCATCCATCTCCATCTGAACTAGCACATAGCCGGGGAAAAACTTTCTCTCACTTCGCCTCTTGCTTCCTTCTCTTATTTCAACAACTTCCTCTGTCGGAACCAATATTTCACCAAACTTCTCTTGCAGCCCTGCCCGAGAGATACGCTCCTCCAACGAGACCTTTACCTTATACTCATAATTTGAGTAAGCATGCACAACATACCATTGGAGACTAGGCATTATTCATTCCTCTAGCTGGTCAAAGACCGGGTAAACCAGAGCAAAAATAAATCTAGCAACCAAAAGAAAACCCCCATTATTAACGCAAAGACCAAAACAGCAATAGTTGTCTGTATCGCCTCTTCCCGAGTCGGCCAGATAACCTTTCTCATTTCCACACGCGAGCCCTGAACAAAACTCCATAGGGCTTTCCCCATTGCAGATTGAAGAGATATAACTACTGCAACACCTAAAGCAATAAGTACACCGAGAGCTCTAAGCGCTACCGAAACTCCTGGATAGTAGTAGTAGCCAACTATCCCTCCAAGCAAAACGGCACCTGCCACGAGCAGCTTGATCGTGTCTAATAACGTACTTTGATCTTCAACTTTTGTTTCCATCAACTTATGGCCTGGCCTCGTATAATTGGCTGGTCTAGTGAAAGCTCGAAATCAGGCTGAGAGACTCGATGATTAATACACCGTATCTGGCAGGCCAGGAGGGAATCGAACCCCCAACCTGCGGTTTTGGAGACCGCTGCTCTGCCAATTGAGCTACTGGCCTCTGTCCTGTTCTCTCTGCTTGCACTGCCTCAGCGGACTACTTCATACCAATTACGTCAACCTACCCCATTTACTCCATAATTTTTGCGACAACACCAGCACCCACGGTACGA
>TARA_B100000686_G_scaffold180863_1_pt1 | contig 15302 bp, 14 predicted proteins | sample TARA_B100000686 | Tara Oceans TARA_B100000686 (sample SAMEA2622733) | marine metagenome | biome: marine biome (ENVO:00000447); feature: marine epipelagic mixed layer (ENVO:xxxxxxxxx); material: "saline water (ENVO:00002010), including plankton (ENVO:xxxxxxxx)" | depth 150 m
TAGAACAAACTCTTTCAATAATTAAACCTGATGCAGTTGAGAGAAATCTCGATAGTGAGATAAAAAGTTTTTTTGAAAAAAATAATTTAAAAATAATAAAGAGTAAAAAAGTAAAAATTTCAAAAGAAGAGGCATCAGAATTTTACAAGGTGCACCAAACAAAACCGTTTTATGGGGAATTATGTAATTACCTATCATCTGGACCAATTGTCGTAATGATATTAGAAGGAGATAATGCTGTATTGAAAAATAGGCAAATAATGGGGGCGACAGACCCATTAAAAGCTGAAGAGGGTACACTTAGAAAGATGTATGGAGTGTCAATTGATAAAAATTCAGTACATGGCTCAGATAGTATTGAAAATGCAAAAAAAGAAATTAAATTTTTTTTTAAATAAATCTACTTAAATACCGATATATTTGAAAGATTTTAATTCTGTGTTTTTTATGAGTTTTTTTTGATATTTTTGATATGTAATTTACTAACTTATCAGCCGATGCCACATTAACACCTCTTTTTTTGTAAGTATTATGGATAGTTTTCATGAAATATAAATTTAATGTTTAAATATTTTATAATCAAAGCAAGAGAATATATTTTTATTATTTTGACAGCAACAATATTTTCTCTATTTAATTTTTCAAACAGCTTTTCTGATGAAAATGTTTTTGTCGTGGAAAATGTTAAAGTAGAGGGAAATGTTGATTTAAATTTTTCAAGAGATAAATATATAAATAAAGCTTTTCTCGAATCTTTTAAAATTTTGATGTCAAAAATTCTACTTACAGAAGATATAATAAAACTGGGAAATGTAGATTTAAATAATATTAAGTTTTTAATAAATAGTTTTCAAATAATTGAAGAGAAATATAATAAAGATGTCTACTCTATAAATCTAAAAATCTTTTATAACGATACAGAGGTTAAAAAATTTTTAGTTAAAAAAAATATTTCATTTTCTGAGCCTAAAAAAATATCTGTGTTATTTTTTCCAGTACTTTTTGTTAATAACAATTTAAGAAATTTAAATGAAAATTACTTTTATAATAACTGGAACCAGATAAATATCGATAATGAATTAATAAATTTTATTTTACCCATTGAAGACTTAGATGATATTTTAAAGATTAAAGAAATTAAAAATAATATAAATGAAATTGACTTTGAAGAACTTACAAAAAAGTATAATACAAATAATTATGTAATTGCAGTTATGGATTTTCAAAATGAAAAATTAAAAATTTATCTTAAAACTAAATTTGATAATAATAAAATAAGTAAAAATATTAATTATGAACTTAATAATATTAATGATAACGAAAGTATGAGTTTAATTTTAAAAAAATTAAAAATAAAAATTACTGACATATGGAAAAGTGAAAATTTAATTAATTTAGCTATCCCTTTATCGATAAGAGTTAAATTTAAATATAAAAAACTGAACGAGTTAAATGATTTTAAAAAGGCTCTTTTTAAAATGAATATTATTGAAAACTTTTCATTAGAAGAATTTAATATTAATAATTCTTTTTTTAAAATATATTATTATGGTAATCCAAATAAATTAACTAAAGAATTAAGAGAATTCGGATATGATTTAAAAAATGATCAGGGCAAGTGGAAAATAGATAAATATGACTGATCAATTAATTTTAAAATTTCCGAGCAAAAAAGCATATTTAAAAGATGATTTCTATGTTTCTTCAAGCAATCAAGAAGCTTATGATTTTGTAAACAGTTGGCCGAAGTGGATAAAGAGGATAATTAATATTTTTGGCCCCTCTGGTTCCGGCAAAACTCATATAATTACAATTTTAAAAAGCAAAACTACCGTATTGGAAATAGATGCAAGTAAATTAAATGATAAAATTTTTTTTCAATTTAAAACAAAGGAAGTTTTAATACTTGATAATTTAACAGAAAAAATTGATGAAAATTTACTTTATTCTATATGGAATGCAGCTATACAAGACAATAAATATTTATTAATTACTTCTAATAAACCCGTTTCTGAATTTAATTATAAATTACCAGATTTAAAATCTAGAATGCGAGATATAATTAGCTTGGGAATTAAATTGCCAAGCGATGATCTTATAGGAGTGATATTAGCAAAAAATTTTTCTGACAAACAAATGGTAGTTGAAAAAAAGCATATAGACTACATTATTAAAAGGATTGATAGATCTTATGAAAAAATTTCTCAATTTGTTTTAACTCTAGATAAATATTCATTAAAAAAGGGTAGTTCATTTAATTTAAAATTAATTAAAGAAGTACTAAACATGATATAAATTTTAAAAGGAATCAATTTGCATAAATATAGAACTCATACTTGTTCACAAATAGGTAAAAAAAATTCTGGTGATACTGTTAAGTTGTCAGGCTGGATACACCGAAAACGAGATCATGGAAATTTACTTTTTTTTGATTTAAGAGATCATTTTGGTTTAACTCAATGTGTTATAGAAAATAGTAATAAATTTTTTAAAATAGTAGAAAAAATTAAACCAGAGTCAGTGGTTTGTGTAATAGGTGAAGTTGTCAAAAGATCTTCTGATACAGTAAATAAAGAACTCTCCACAGGCGAAATAGAAATCAAGGTTTCTTCATTTGAAATCTTATCTGAGTCCAAAGATTTACCAATGCCAGTTTTTGGTGAACAGGACTATCCCGAGGAAACCAGATTAAAATATAGATTTCTAGATTTACGTAGACAAGAAATGCATGAAAATATTGTATTAAGATCAAAAGTAATTTCTTTTATAAGAGGAAAAATGATAGCCAAAGGTTTTTTGGAATTTCAAACACCAATACTTACAGCTTCAAGTCCCGAAGGTGCAAGAGATTTTCTAGTACCCAGCAGAATGCATCCGGGAAAATTTTATGCTTTACCACAAGCACCGCAACAATTTAAACAAATGGTCATGATTTCTGGATTTGATAAATATTTTCAAATTGCTCCGTGTTTCAGAGATGAAGATGGTCGAGCAGATAGAAGTCCCGGTGAACACTATCAATTAGATATGGAATTATCTTTTGTTGAACAAGAAGATATTTTTAATGAAGTAGAACCTCTTTTTTTTGATTTATTTAATGAATTTGGAAAAGGAAAAAAAGTTTCTACTAAGCCATTTAAAAGAATTACTTATAAAAACTCAATGTTAAAATATGGAACTGATAAACCAGATTTAAGAAATCCAATTGAGATATTTGATGTTACAGAAATTTTTAAGAGAGAGGATGTTAAATTAGATATTTTTAAAAAAATGATTGAAAAGGGGGGCGTAGTAAGAGCTATACCTGCCCCAAACACATCCTCGAAACCTCGAAGTTTTTTTGATGGATATAACAATTGGGCAAAAGATGAAGGAGGAAAAGGATTAGGATATATTATATTGGAAAAAAATAGCGGTAAATTAACTGGTAAAGGTCCTCTAGGAAAATCCTTTTCTAATGATGCAATTATGAAGTTGGCGCAAATTTGTAAACTAAATGAAAAAGATGCAGTATTTTTTTCTTCAGATAAACAAAAAGAAGCAGAAAGAATTTCTGGGATAGCAAGACAGAAATTGGGAAAAGAATTAAATCTTATAGATGAAAATAAGTTTGAATTTTGCTGGATAACTGATTATCCAATGTATCAATTTGATGAAAAAGAAAAAAAAATTGATTTTAGTCATAACCCTTTTTCAATGCCAAAAGTTGATATTAATGATTTTGATAAAACTGATCCTTTATCAATACTTGCTTACCAGTACGATCTAGTATGCAATGGTTATGAAATTTCTTCTGGAGCAATCAGAAACCATTTACCTGAATTAATGTATAAAGTTTTTTCCAAGGTAGGTTATTCTAAAAAAGAGGTAGATTCCAAATTTGAAGGTATGATAAAAGCTCTTTCTTATGGAGCTCCACCTCATGGAGGGATGGCCCCAGGAATTGATAGAATTGTTATGATATTGGCAGGTAAAGAAAATATAAGAGAAGTTACTCTATTTCCAATGAATCAAAACGCCCAGGACTTATTAATGGGTGCACCATCAACTCCAAACGAATCTCAATTAAAAGAATTAAGTATCAAAATTTTAGAAAAAAAAGAATAGTATTTATTTTTTGCTTTTTAAATTGATTCTTACATTGCTTAGATCAACTAATTTATCTTTATAATTACTTCTTACAAAACCTTTACTTGTAATATCCTTAACTAATTTTAAAAATGTGTCTTCTTCATCGCTATTAATTTTATCTTTCGAGACTTTATTGATAGAAGGTGTATGAGCCAAATCTTCTCTACCAAGGTATGATATTGCTAATTCTCTAAAAATATAATCTAAAATTGAGGATGCATTTAATATTCTATCATTACCTTTTATTTCTCCTGACGGTTCAAATTTTGTTTCTATGAATGCATCAACAAATTCGTCTAAAGGTACACCGTATTGAAGTCCTAACGATATAGCTATAGCGAAGTTATTCATTAATGCTTTTACAAGCTCCCCCTCCTTGTTCATATCAATAAAAATTTCTCCGACTTTTCCGTCATCATATTCACCGGTATGTAAATAAATCTTATGATCACCTATTGAAACTTTTTGAATATAGCCCTTTCTTCTGTAGGGCATTTTTGATCTTTCGTTTGTTTGTTTGTATAATTTTTGCAATTTAACTTCTTCAAAACTTTTATTTTGGTTTTTTAAATCATCATTTTTTTCGAAATTATTAATTTTTTCAGTTACTATAGATGAAATTTCAGATATATTTTTTTCTTGATCAATATTAGAATTTTTTTCTGATTCTTTACTATTTATTGTTTTAGTTTTTCTATTATTTAACCTCACATCGATCATTTCGAATTGACCATCTTTTCGTTTTTCTAACTCTGAAAGTTTTTTTTCACTTAATTCATCCAGTTTATGTACAATTTTGAAAGTACATGTATAAAAAGTTTCCACTATGTATTTTGACATAAGATAGTTATTTTAAATTTTATTATTTTTATATGCTGAAAGCATTTTTATGATATATACTAAATAGATTTTAAGTCTAACAAATTATTTACAATTATAAATTGTGTGGATCTTAAAATTTAAACAAAAATAAAATTGACAATTACAAAAAAATTATGACGACTTTTTTTAAACAGATATTTACTTGGTGGAACAAGCAAACCATTGGTACTTTTATATATACTTTATTTACTGGAAAACTAGTAGGTAAAGATGAATTTGGAAATAAGTACTTTAAAAACTCAAAAAACAAAAGATGGGTAATTTATAATAACATTGTTGAGTCGTCAGCTATTCCTCCAGAATGGCATTCGTGGTTGCATTTTTTGAAAAATAACCCACCTATCAGTAATGTAACTAAATTTTCATGGCAAAAAAAACACGAGGGAAATTTAACTGGAACTGACAAGGCATATAAACCAGATGGTGCGCTAAGCTCAAAAACAAGAAAAAATATAAAAAAATATGAAACTTGGGAAGTTTAGAGTAATTATTTTTTTTCTACTATTTTTTTTGGGTAATCTTTGCTTAGTTAATAGTGAGGAAAATATTCAATCCGTTCCACTAATTAATTTAGAGGATTTATCTCCTACTTTTGAAGAGGATAAGGATGAATTGGAGAAAAATGATGATAAAAATGTTTTGTTAGAAAATACTGAAAGTTTAAAAGAAAATTCTAAATTAAAAAATAACTCCAAAATCTATATTAATATTAAGGCACTAGATAAAATTACTGCAAAGACATCATCTATACAAGTTGGTATAGGTGACAAAAAGTTTTTTGGACCGTTGGAAATTAAAGCTTTAAAATGTAAAAGTTTTGAAGGAGCAAATTCTTCTGATACCGTTGCTTACATACAAGTAAAAGATCTTTCAAATAGAGATAACGATAGAGTTTTTTTGTTTAATGGTTGGACTTTTGCTTCTAGTCCTACTCTGCAGTCAATTGACCATCCCATATACGATTTGTGGATTACTGGTTGTGAAAATATTTAGTAAAAATTTTCTTTAACTAGCCAATTTACATCAAAGTCATTATTGATAAATTTTTTGTGGTTTAATATTTTTTTATGTAAATCAATAGTAGTAGTTATTCCTTCTATTACAAATTCGTTTAAAGATCTTTTCAATCTTTGTATAGCTTCTTCTCTATCTCTTCCTTGGCATATAAGTTTGCATATTAAGCTGTCATAATATGGAGTTATTTTACAACCTTGAAATATTGCTCCATCGACTCTTGTTCTAAATCCTGAAGGTTGATGGCACACATTGATAGTACCTGGACTTGGTTGAAAATTTTTACTTGGATCTTCAGCATTAATTCGGCATTCAATTACATGACCTCTAAAAGTTATATCAGATTGTTTTAGTGATGTTTTTCCCTTTGAGGCAATTTTTATTTGTTCCTTAACAATATCTATACCTCCTCTAATTTCTGAAACAGGATGTTCTACTTGAATTCTTGTGTTCATTTCTAGGAAATAAAACTTTCCATTATCGTAAATAAATTCAATAGTACCTGCTCCTTCATAATCAAGACGACTAACCATTTTTACTGTTTTTTCCAATAAATTTTTTCTTGTAGTTTCGTTTAATACTGGACTTGGTGATTCTTCAATAAGTTTTTGATGTTTTCTTTGGACTGAACAGTCTCTCTCACCCATATGTATAGTTGTTTTTTTATCTGATAAAATTTGCACCTCAATGTGTCTAGGTTTTTGAAAATATTTTTCTATATATACTTCATCATTTGCAAAATATTTCTTTGCTTCTTGTTTAGCTAGAGAAAGAGCATCATTAAGTTCATTTTCTTCATTTACTAACTTCATTCCTTTGCCACCTCCACCTGCTGTGGCTTTAATTAAAACCGGATATCCAATATTAGATGATATTTTTTTTGCTTCTTCCAATGATTTTACCGCACCTTCAGAACCTTCAATTACTGGTAGTCCAAAATCTTTTGCAATTTTTTTTGCTTCAATTTTGTCTCCCATTTTTTTCATTATTTCTGCGCTGGGACCTATGAATTTTATATTGCTTTTTGTTACAATTTCGGCAAAACGATAATTCTCTGATAAAAATCCATATCCTGGGTGTATGGCGTCTGCTCCAGTGATATCAGCAGCAGACATAATAGCTCCAATGTTTAAATAACTATTTTGTGGTTTGTGGGAACCTATACAAATACTTTCATCTGCAAGTCTTACATGCATTGAATCTGAATCAACATCTGAATGTACCGCAACACTTGGAATATTTAATTCTTTACAAGCTCTAATTATACGAACCGCTATTTCGCCACGGTTTGCAACTAATATTTTTTTAAACATTATTTAACTGATATAAGTGGTTGACCAAATTCTACTGGCTCACCATCTTTAACTAAAATTTTATTTACAACCCCTTCATGAGTAGACGGTACATGGTTCATTGTTTTCATTGCCTCAACAATCATTATTGTTTGGCCCTTTTTTATTTTCTGTCCGGTTTCTACAAATTTTTTACCACCAGGTTCAGGAGCGAGATATGCGGTTCCTACTATAGGAGAGGTTATCAAGGTTCCGTCATTACTTGTTGTTGATTCTTTTTTTTTTACTTCAGTCGTTATAATATTCGAATTATTTATAGATTTAGAGACTTTAACTTTTGTTGAGCCTTCTGCATATTCAATTTCGGTAAGTTTAAACTCATTTAAATATCCGACTAATTCTTCAATAATTTTTTTGTTTATTTTCATTTTATTTATTAAAGATTTCTTTCATAGAGTCTAATGCCATAATATATCCTTTTACACCGAATCCACAAATAATTCCTTTAGCTGCCCTGCTTATTAAGGATTTCTTTCTAAATTCTTCACGATTATAAATGTTAGTTATGTGTACTTCTATGGTTGGTAATTTTATTGCTAAAAGGGCATCTAAAATAGCTACCGAAGTATGTGTATAACCAGCAGCATTTATAATTATACCATCATAATTATTTTTAGCTTTTTGTATTATTGTGACTATTTCTCCCTCAATATTGGATTGTATAAATTTGATTTCAAATCCAATTAATTTTGCGTGAGACTCGCAATTTTCTTTAACCTCATCAAGAGTAATTTTGCCATATTTAGATTCTTCTCTTTCTCCGAGCAAGTTTAAATTTGGTCCATTTATTATTAGTATTTTTTTTGTCATTTAAATAAGTTAAAATAATTCAAATGAATAACTTAAATGTGGCAAAAATACAATTAAATGGATCACCTTACGAAATAAATAAGGGAAGCAACTTAAACGATCTATTAAATAAGCTTAAAATTCAAAAAAATAAAGTTGCTATAGAAGTAAATGGACAAATTGTTGAAAAAAATAAGTATCCAATCTTAATCCTGGATAAAAATGATAAAGTAGAGATAGTACATTTTATTGGTGGTGGTTAAAATTATGGAAGATATATTTACGATAGCAAATAAAAAATTTAATTCACGCTTAATTGTTGGAACTGGGAAATATAAAAATTTTGAAGAAACAGCTAACGCAGTAAAATCTTCAGGCGCTGATATAGTTACTGTAGCAGTCAGAAGAGTAAATATTTTAGATAAATCTCAACCAATATTAATGGATTATTTAGATCCAAAAACTATAACTTACCTTCCTAATACAGCGGGATGCTATACTTCGGATGATGCATTAAGAACTTTAAGATTAGCTCGTGAAATGGGTAACTGGAGATTAGTAAAGTTAGAAGTTTTAGGTGATAAAAAAACATTATACCCAAACATGATAGAAACAATAAAATCTACAGAAGTATTAGTTAAAGAGGGTTTCGAAGTAATGGTGTACTGTACAGATGATCCAATACTAGCAAAAAAACTAGAGGATGTCGGGGCTTGTGCCGTCATGCCTTTAGCGGCACCAATAGGTTCTGGTCTTGGAGTTCAAAATAAAACAAATATAACTTTAATAAAAGAGCAATCCACAGTTCCCGTCATTGTAGATGCAGGAGTTGGAACAGCTTCTGATGCTGCAATAGCTATGGAGTTAGGTTGCGATGGAGTCTTAGTTAATACTGCTATAGCAGAAGCAAAAAATCCTATCTTAATGGCCGAAGCTATGAAGCATGCTGTAATAGCTGGAAGAAAAGCGTACAAAGCGGAAAGAATGAAAAAAAGGAAATATGGAAGCCCTTCCTCACCAAAGGACAACTTGATTTAACATCAGTAGTTTATTGTTTTTTTATTTTCTGTATATTTTCTATTTAAGTTAGATTTATATGGATATTTTTTTCTAAATTTATTTTTTTTGTAAAATTTATTTCTCATTCCCATTTTTTTATTATCTTTTTCTTTAAAATCTTTATCAATACTTTGAAAGCTTGCAATTTTTTTAATAATTTTTTTATTTTTGTTTAATAAATCAATTTTATACTCAGGGAGAATTAAATTTTTATCACCTATTAAATTCATTTCAAATTTATATTTTTTGGTAAAGTGCTCTATTTCCTTTTTTAGATTTTTTTCAATATATAACTTAATTTTTTCAGGAATAATTATATTAACAATTTTTGCTTTATTAGAAAAAATAAGTTCTTCAGATTTTCTAATTATTTTTTGAGCAAACGAATCTATTGACAAAGTCATATTCCATTTAATTGAGCTTTCTCTTAGTCTTTGTCTTGTCATTTCTAGTAGGCCAAAATTGCTTATCCTGCCAAACTGAGCTCTTGCCCTGTCATCTTTTAGCTTTTCCCGCAATCTTCTTTCCACTGTTTTTCTGTTATAAAAACTATTCATATCTATAAAATCTATTACAATTAATCCTGAAAGATCTCTTATTTTGATTTGTCTTGATATTTCATCAGCAGCCTCAAGATTGGTTTTAAGGGCTGTTTTTTCTATATTCACTTCTTTTGTTGACTGTCCAGAGTTTACATCGATCGATATTAATGCTTCCGTAGGATTAATTACGATATAGCCTCCAGATTGCAATTTAACAGTTGGTTCAAAAATTTGATTTAGATTTTTTTCAATACCAGCATCATGAAAAAGAGGTATTTTACCTCGATATTTTTTAACTTTTTTTAAATTATGAGGCATTAAAAGTTTCATAAAATTTTTAGCTTTTTGATAACCTTCGTTTCCTTCTACAATTACTTTTTGCGTTTCTTGGTCATATATATCTCTCAGCGCTCTCTTTATTACATCTCCTTCTTCATAAACCAAAGCCGGGGCATTTGATTTGACTGCTTTATCTTTAATTTCTTCCCAAACATTAATTATGTTTGTAACATCATTATTTATCTCATTTTTTGTTTTATTTAGACCTGCGGTTCTTACTATTAAACCCATTGTTTCTGGAATTGAAATTTCGTTTAAAACACTTCTAATTTTTTTTCTATCGTCTGAATTAGCAATTTTTCTTGAAATTCCTCCTCCCTTTGGTGTGTTGGGCATTAAAACTGTATATTTACCTGCTAATGAAATAAAAGTTGTTAGAGCTGCTCCTTTTTGCCCTCTTTCATCTTTTAATATCTGAATTAATAAAATTTGATCCGGTTTAATTACTTCTTGTATTTTATATCTTTTAATTCCATATCTTTTTTTAAGTTCATTAAATTGATTATTTTTTTCAGGTAGAAAAGATTCATCCTTGACTTTATTTTCATTATTATTAATTTCGTTTTTAATTTCATTCGAAGAATTGGTTTCATCACCACTGACAGTTTTTTCAATTTCTTCAGCTTCGTTATTTTTTTGTTTCAATTCTAATCTTAATTTTTCCTCATCTTTTTTTAATCTTGCTTTGTCATCATGAGGAATTTGATAGTAGTCGGTTTGAATATCATTAAATGCCAAAAAGCCATGTCTTTGCTTTCCGTAATTAACAAAAGCAGCTTGTAAGGATGGTTCTATTCGACTTACTTTACCTAAATAAATATTATTTTTTAAATAGAGTTTATTCCTGTTTTCGTATTCGTATTCTTCAATTCGATTTTCTGATTTAAGTACGACCCTAGTTTCATCTGGATGCGATGCATCAATATATAAATTTTTTTCCATGAAATTTCTTTCCTGTTTATGTAGATTTTTTTATTCATAAATTATTAATTATAGAATTTTGTTACCAAATATCTGTTGTTTATATCTTAAATTTAACAATAAATATATTCAATTATATCATGTAAATTAACTTTTAAACAAAAAATGCCTTAAGAAGGCCAAAATTAGATTATTTCTTTAAAATTGTGAGAACTTTTATCAAAAAGACAGCGAAATCAATAGTTGGAATAGTAATATTAGTTTTATTATTTATGTTTTCAACGCTTTGGTATTTTTCTTCTGATCTTCCTGATTATAAAATTTTAGCAAAATATAAACCACCAATATCTAGCAGGGTGCATTCAGGAGAAGGTCAATTGATAGCAGAATATGCTCTTCAAAAAAGATTATTTATACCATACGAATCAATACCCAAAAAAGTGATTTATTCATTTTTGTCTGCAGAAGATAAAAATTTCTTTTCTCACCCAGGAATAGATGCAAAAAGTATAACTAGAGCTATTATTAAAAATATTAAAAATATTTACTCTGAACGAAGATTAGAAGGAGCGTCTACTATAACACAACAAGTTGCTAAAAATTTTTTACTAACAAACGAAGTATCCATTAAAAGAAAAATTAAAGAAGCTATTTTGGCTTTCAGAATTGAAAGAGCTTATTCCAAGGAAAGAATTATGGAACTTTATTTAAACCAAATATACTTGGGAGAGGGAACCTATGGTATTGCTGCTGCCAGCCTAGAATATTTTGATAAGGCAGTAGGTGAATTAAATTATGAAGAAGCAGCTCTTCTTGCAGCATTACCAAAAGCTCCAAGTAAATATAATCCTAATAAATCAAAAAAAAAGGCTAAAATTAGAAGAGATTTTGTTTTAAAAAATTTATACGACAATTCATATATTACCAAAGCTGATTATGAAAAATTTAGAAATAAAAAAATTATTACAAAGAAGAGAAAAATTAAGTTACTAGAGGAAGCTAATTTTTATACTGAGGAGGTTAGAAGAATAGTAAGTGACGTTTATGGATATGATGATTTATACAAAGGAGGGCTGTCAGTAAGAACTCCTCTAAATTCTAATTACCAAATTCAAGCACTAAAAGCTCTTAGAGAAGGTTTGGAATCTTACGATATGAGACATGGGTGGAGAGGTGCTATAACGAATATAAACTCTTTAGATTGGCAAAATCATATTCAAAAATTAATTCCAGACAAAAGTTTAAATTGGAAAATAGCAAAAGTTATTGAAGTTAATAAATTAAATGTAAAAATTGAAATAGAAGATAAAGAAATAGGAGTTATAGATTTCAAAAGTGTTAAATGGATTAGAAAAGAAAGTTTTGAAGATATTTTGAAATTAAACGATATTATTTATGTAAAAAAAATAAAAAAAAATAAATGGAATTTAAAGCAGTTGCCAAAAATTAATGGTGCTATTGTTGTAATGGATCCATATACAGGAAGAGTTTTAGCAATGGTTGGGGGTTTTAGTTTTAAACTAAGTGAATTTAACAGAGCTACTCAAGCAAAAAGACAACCTGGATCAGCATTTAAACCTTTTGTTTATGCAGCAGCCTTAGAAAATGGATTTACTCCATCAACATTAGTTTTAGATGCACCATTTGTTATTGATCAAGGAGAAGGATTAAAAACATGGAAGCCTGAAAATTATGGAAAAAAATTTTACGGACCATCAACTTTAAGAGTTGGTATAGAAAAATCTAGAAATTTAATGACAGTGAGAGTTGCTCAAAAAGTTGGTTTTGAAAAAATATCAAAAATAACAAATAGTTTTGGAATATATAAAGATATACCAGAACTATTATCTGTATCTTTAGGATCAGCTGAGACAACTTTAGTAAAACTGACAAACGCATATTGCACTTTTGTCAATGGAGGCAAGAAAGTTAAGCCAATATTTATTGATAGAATTCAAGATAGAAGAGGAAAAACTATTTTTAATGGTGATAAAAGGAAGTGTGTAGGATGTGAAAATATTTCATATACAGAAGAAATTTTGCCAACAATTCATGATGATAGAAATCAAATTATATCTCCAGAAACAGCTTATCAAATTACTTCAATGATGGAAGGTGCAGTCAAAAGAGGGACGGGAAGAAAATTAAAAAATTTAGACATACCCTTAGCAGGAAAAACAGGAACAACAAATAAAAATATGGATGCGTGGTTTTTGGGCTTTACATCTAAGTTAGTCATTGGAGTATATGTTGGCTTTGATGTTCCTAAAAGTCTAGGAAAATACGAAACGGGGGCAAAGGCAGCACTGCCAATATTTAAAAAATTTGTTCAAAATGTGGTAGCAAAAAAAGATGCAAAACCATTTAAAATTCCAAAAAATATAAATCTAGTGATAGTTGATGTGAAAACAGGGCTAAGACCAAATGCCAATACTAAAAAGGTGATATATGAATCTTTTAAACAAGGGGATAATTTTATGGTAGTTCTTGAAAAGACATTTAATAAAGATAAATTAGAATTCTATGATTCTAAAAACCAAAATGAAATTTTAAGATTTTATTAATTATGGAAAATATTAAAGATAAAATTAGTGAAGTTGGCAAAATAATTGAGAACGTCAGGGGGTATCTTTGAAAAAAATAAAATTAAAGATACCGTCAAAAATTTTGATCAACAGGTAGCAAAAGAAAATTTTTGGAAAGACAAACAATCAGCACAAAAAATTCTTAAAACAAAAAAATTTTATGAAAATATTTTAGAAGATTTTAATTCCACTGTAAGTGATATAGAAAATTTAGAACAACTTCTACAGCTAGCTTCAAAAGAAAATGACACTATAGTAATTAAAGATTGTGAAAAAAAAGCAGAATATTTATTTAATAAAATTAAAAAAACGGAAGTTTCTTGTTTTCTTTCAGGAGAAAACGATCATCTAGATACTTATCTAGAAATACATGCTGGAGCCGGAGGTACAGAAAGTCAAGACTGGGCTCAAATGTTAAGACGGATGTATTGTAAATGGACAGAAAAGAAAAAATGTAAATTTGAGATTATCAGTGAACATAAAGGAGATGAGGCCGGAATAAAGTCTAGTACTCTTAAAATAACAGGATCTTATATTTATGGATGGTTAAAATCGGAGTCTGGAGTTCATAGATTAGTAAGAATTTCACCATTTGATTCTGGTGCAAGACGTCATACTAGTTTTGCTAGCGTTTGGATTTATCCTGTCGTAGACGAAAGTATTAAAATAGATATTCAAGATAAAGATATTAGAGTTGATACTTATAAATCTAGTGGAAAAGGAGGGCAATCTGTAAACACAACAGATAGCGCTGTAAGAATAACTCACTTGCCTACCAACATAGTAGTTCAGTGTCAAAATGAAAGATCTCAACACAAAAACAAAGAAACTTGTTTCAATATGCTTAAAGCTAGATTGTATAAGTATGAAATGCAAAAAAAAGAAGATGCTACTGAAAGTTTAGCAAAATCTAAAACTGATATAGGTTGGGGCCATCAAATAAGATCTTATGTTTTACAACCATACCAATTAGTTAAGGATTTGAGAAGCAATTTAGAAAATACTGATCCAGAAAGTGTGCTTAATGGGTATATCGACGAATTTTTAGAAGCCGCTTTATATAAGAAAAAAGGAAAAAAATAATAATGGGAAAATTTTTTTCAAGATTTTTATTTTTAATATTAATTACTACATTATCTGCAGTTATTTATCTTAGTTATTTTGGCTTAGAAACGGACAAATTTGACAATTTAATTAAAAACACAGCAAACGAAGTTCATAGAGATGCAAAGCTGGAGTTTAAAAACACAAAGATACATCTAAACATAAAAGAATTAAATTTAGCCATAAAATTGCAAGATCCAAAAATTTTAGTCAAAGGTAAGGAAATTATTTTATCAAAAATAGATTTATTTTTACCTTTAAAATCCTTTATTACATCAGATTTTTTATTACAGAAAGCTGAAATAGCTTTTTTTAAAAACGATATTAAAGATTTAACAAAGATAACTAATGTTTTTGTGCCTAGAATAATTAATAAGCGGATAAAAAAAATATTTTCAAAAGGCGAGATCGAAGGTGATTTTGTTATTCCTTTTAATCCAGATGGAACTGTAGGTGAAAATTATGAGATTAATGCAAAAGTATTAAATGCCGATATAAATATTAATAGAGATTTTAAAATTAATAATTTAACTACTGATATAAAATATATTTTTAAATCAAATAAAGATAAAAAAATTAATTTT
>TARA_B100000686_G_scaffold355349_1_pt1 | contig 15285 bp, 14 predicted proteins | sample TARA_B100000686 | Tara Oceans TARA_B100000686 (sample SAMEA2622733) | marine metagenome | biome: marine biome (ENVO:00000447); feature: marine epipelagic mixed layer (ENVO:xxxxxxxxx); material: "saline water (ENVO:00002010), including plankton (ENVO:xxxxxxxx)" | depth 150 m
GAGCCGCGGTTGCTACACAGGCCATAGTAGTTAGAGGTGATTCACCCTATAACATTCCATCAGATTTGAAAGATGTAACAGTTGGCGTAAACATGCATGCTGGCTCTCACTACGTAACTCTAGCATTGCTTGAAGGCTATCTTCCGAGAAATGAAGTGCAACCAGGCCATGTGGGTGGTCCTAAGCAACGATTAAAGTTTTTAGAAGATGGGAAAATCGGTGCTGCTGCACTTATGGAGCCATGGATAACAGTTGCTGTAAAACGTGGCCATAAGATAATTTGCGAAGCATTCTATGAGGGCGCAGAGGTTGGTGTTCCAAGTTTAGACCCTAAAGGCTATGCCAGCGTCGACCGTGCTATTCATAGTGCTGTCGATAAAATCAATGAAGATATAGAGCCTTATCTAAAACATATGATCAAGGAAGTTCCATCAGATGTTATAGATATTTCTGAAGAGGATTTCTATTTAGGTAGGTTTCGTTATGTATATCCACGGCCCTATACCCCAGAAGAATACGAACGTATTTATGAGTGGATGGTAGACCGAGATCTTTTATCCCCAGATAGCCGTTTTGAAGCAATTGTTAACGACAGACTTAGCGCTTAAATTTACTTATAGCCCTAATATTTTAATCATATCGTCTACTAACGGTTGAGGAGTGCTTAACGCCTGATCTACATAGTTAGCTAATTCCGGACCCATAATAGGATCTAGTTCTATATGAAGGGTTGTCTCAATAATCTCTGAAAAATCAGGATCTTCTACTACTTTAGAAAAAGCTTCGCGCAAAATAAATACTCTTTCATCAGGTACACCGGGAGGAGCAAAAAGAGGCCATCCTAGTGTGAACCCAATTTCAAAAAGCTCTACCAGGGCTTTATCCCGATCTCCGCTGACAAGATCACGTAAGTGGGGCACATCAGGAGCTCTAACAGGATCAAGTGGGCCAATTCTCAATAAATGAGTAAGGGAACCATTTAAAAGCCACGCTGGTCGCTGCCCTGCCCAGAAATCTAATGCTATGGCCTGACCATCAACCTCACCTCGCTCCATTGCGAGAACAACCTCACTACCGCCGTCATAACCAGTGATAATCGTAAAATTCAATCCAAGAAGTCCCTTTGCTAGAGCTGGGATTTGATATAAAGGTGAACCTCTACCGGAAGCCCCTAGAAACAGTGGTTTCTGCCTAGCATCTTCTAAGTTTTTTACACCCGTTCGACTAAGTACAGAAATAGTATTAGTAGTTCGAAATGCTGAACCTATCCAATTTAATGCCCGTCCTTGGTATTTTGCTCGATTTGGCTCGAGAAGCTCTGCAGTAATCATTCCAGGAACGGGGTAACCAATCACTGTTCCGTCTCGAGGAACTGATCTAGTAACATGATTTGCCATGGTGACACTTCCACCACCAGGCATATTTTGGACTATTACTGTTGGCTCACCAGGAATATGTTTTTCGAGAAATTGTGCTATTAACCGAGCCGATGTATCTGTTAGGCCACCGGACCCAGAGCCAACAAGTATAGTTACAGTACGCCCTGAATAGAAATCAGAACCACCTTGCGTCCACGCAGAACTAGCAAAAAAATAGCAAGAAATAACGACTAAAGTATGTAACAACTTAAACATGAGGTGCACGCTATATCATACAACCTACATACTGCAAGCTGGCGCCGGATAATCAGGTGCTTCGCCAAAAATCATTCCTGAGCGATAAATATCTTCGCAAGTTTCTGGCTTGAAAATTCGAGCTCGTTCGCTGAGGTTGATATAAGGTGCACCACTTTTTACATGACGACCAGCCACTACCACTACATCACCAGATTTTAGCGTCTGTGTAGTCCAACCAATCCTAGCCAGACTAGCAGCATTTGAAAACTCAGCTTGCCACCTGACCACCTCACCATCCTGACTTTCCACATCAAATATCAATATTGAATGCGGATTAATCAGTTGTAGAGCAATGACTGTCCCAGTTAATGTGATAATTGCTTCATCATATCGGCCTGCATCACCGTGGTGAGCACGCGCTATAACACACAACATCGCGAGAAGGACACCTACTGAAACAATAATGCTTCTAATCATTGTTTTATTATTTCCAAACAATTACCACAAAAAAAGCTTGGATTAGACCAAATTATAAGTCTTCGGTTTGCTTACCAAACACCTGGCCAGGGTTTACCAACCATAAACTCAGGATTAGCCCCCGCTCGCGGTTTGAATTTCTGTATACGGCCATTATTTACAGATGCGGTATAAAAATTACCCTCTGTATCAGTCGACATACCATGCACACCCCACATGCCTCCTGGATATTCGCCCCAGCTTCCCCAGGAATAAACAAAATAACCGTCAAGATCATAACCAAGAATTTTATGTGTCCCTTGATCAGCAGCCCATAGTTTACGATCGCTGGTGAGAATAAAACTATGAATATCCGAAGGCTGTCCACGCCTACCTGACCAAAATTGCCATTCGTCTAAATAATTACCATCTTCATCGAAAACTTGAACTCGACCATTATCACGATCATTGACATACACCTGTCGCGTCGTTGGATCTACAGCAATACCATGCACATTATTCCAGTATCCTGGTCTAGTCTCTTGGCCCTGTCCGACTCCTTTCTCACCCCACTGAGCTAAAATATTTCCGTCCATATCGTATTTGATAACGCGAGCATTATCATAACCATCTGCCAAGTACATAGTGTTTTCATCCATGAACACTAAAAAAGTTGGGCGCCTGAAATGGTTATCAGATTCTCCTGGCTCACCAGGAGTTCCTAATGTCAAAACAAGTTCTGATCCATCATTAGTAAATTTACTAACAAAATGTCCATCAGCATCAACGATCCATACATGCTTTTCAGGGTCATAAGGGCTAATCTCGATATCATGAGGCCTGTACCAAAGATGGTCCCACTGGGTCCACTCTTCAGATATATAACCTTCACGATCTATAACTAATACACAATGTGTCCATCGCCAATCGATTCCTGGTCTTCCCCTGCCAGGCTCATCAAGTTGATCCCCATTTGGGATTCCGGCTCCAGCTTGGCGAAGCGGCAAACGGAAATTGGGATAGCGAAGACCCGGACCAAGCTCTGGCAACCATATTGATTCAGGCCTCTCCTCTATAAGCGCTAACTCTCCCTTCTGAATGAGAAATACCCGATCTGGGCTTTCAGCAAAAACGTCCATAGTTACGGACCAAGTCCAACCCTCATGATCAGGAAGACTTTCTGACATTGGCTTAGGCCAATTCGGAACAACCTCATAAGGACCGAAGGTATCCTGACCACCCCTCGTTCCTGGTATTGCTGCAAATCCAGATCCAGGCTCAGTCTGGCCTTGAACATTCTGATAATAGATTCCTAATACACAGAAAACTAAAAACCCAGCTCTAGATACCCAATCTTTCTTGCTATGTTCATTCATTATTTTGCCTCATTGACCAACAGATATATTGTTTTAAATAATTCAATAGTTCTATGTATTAATCACACCAAAGGACTCTCTTATAAATTTATATCTATAAATAAAATCCTCTTACCATACAAATCCCTCGCGATTTACCTCCTCACCACGAAGATAAACCGATGAGATTTGCCTTGTGTTTTTAATATCGTCTAGCGGATTAGCATTTAAAACGATAAAATCAGCGCTATAACCTTCTCCAAGGACACCCATATCGTCTAACCCTAGAATCTCAGCAGAATTTTTGGTTGCAGACACAATGACATCTCCAGGGGACATGCCTGCGAGAACCATATCCTCCATCTCAATATGTGCACCCCAAGGAGTATTACCATCTGTTCCCATCCCTATAGTCATGCCCTCTTGGCTTAACCTAGCTAGGTTTCTAGCTTGTATAGCATGCGCTGATTGGGCTTGGGTGTTGTCATCTATATTTTGTAGTCGTTGAAAATCCTCGTCAGGAATAGAACCTTCCAACCAACTGTAATCAGCACTAACACCACGACCTGGTAAATTTGGTATTAGCACAAGGTTTGGACGTTCATTCACAAGAGAAATAAATTCAACATCAATATCTCGATCACGCACTCCATGGGCAAGAATATCGACACCAGCCCGTAACAGTCCTTTGGCATCTTCTAGTTCAAAAAGGTGTGCAGAAACCTGGATATCATGTTGATGCGCTTCATCAATAACTGCACCATAGAGCTCAGGTGTCAATTGATCATAAAGACCATCTCGGTCATCAACCCAAACCTTTATCACATCAACATCGCGAGATGCTTCTGTCTGCACGGCTTCACGTGCTTGAGCAGGAGTATCAATCCAATGAACCATTCTTCTGCCTGGTTCGGGTCTGGTAATGCCAAGTCCTGCTGACCTAAAACGTGCATGTCCAGGCACAATCTCATCTCTCAGTTCCAATGGAGTACCCTCTGGATCGGATCCCATACTCATAGCGGCTCCAACACCAAAATGTGCTCGCCGACGAAGATCATCGAGAATTTCCTCTCGTGTGTTACTCATATGAACATGAGCATCAATAATCGCCGGAATTACAGTCATGCCGCTTAGATCTACTGTCATAGCACCATCTGTAGAGATACTAGCAGTCGTTCCAACAGCCACAACCTGACCATCATTTACAGCAAAGGCGCCATTTTCTATTACTGTGCCATCTCCAATAATTAATCGTGCTCCTTGATAGACAGTAGCATCAACATCTCCGGCGCCCTGACCGCATGCCGTTAAAGAAAAAATTATAGGCAATATTAATACCTTTAATACTTTTCTTAAGCGATGTGAATTAATTTTTACTTTATACATTGAACCCTCCACATAATAGCGGTAATGCTGATCATCTTACCCTTCAAACAAGAGTTGTAGAAGACAATAACTTTTTTCTAACAAAGCTAACCACTAATTATCACGATGCTAGTAATTTATAGTTAAGTAGTGAATGAGGCATTTAAATCAGGCTTGCCATTCCGATCTCTAGGAAAATTAGGCTCAAAAGACTGTCCCCTTACAACATTAGCCACAAAAATAAGCAAGATAAATGTTGATACCGAGGTTCTTAGCACGACCTTTAGCACCTCTTCTCCCCCCTAGAAGATTAAGACAATAGTGTAACCCTTATTTTTACTGGCAACACGTGGGATATTAATTCTCTTTCCCTCTGTTGATTTTTCTCGTAAGGTAAAAACTCGCTTTAATTGCATATAAAGCTACTCATAATCATAGAATCAATTTATATTTATACAGCTTTATCTAACCAAATTATTTTTTTATTTTTCCATATTAAAACTTAAACTTAGGATAGACTCTTAAGTCATTACCATGAAACTTTTTTCAATAAAAAACGGAATACTACTAGTTGGACTTTTAGCCATATCACCCAGCTTTTCTCAACAATCTCCTGATGCTGAAGTTGCAAACGAATATTGCGATAGGCTTATTGAAAAGTGGGATCTACTATTTGAATGGGCACGGGCTGCAACCCCTAATCCTGAAATTGGCACAGCAAACCTAGATGAATACGCAGAAAAAGGTAGGACTATAGTTGAAAATAGTCTCTACCCCTACGAACAAAAATTTCTTGAGCGAGCCTACCTACAGGCTATTCTTGTGGCTGTACAGTTAGCTATATATCCAGATGAGGAAGCTATTAATCTAACCGCAGGCCTTAAAGAGGGAGCTCGAATTGAATGCTTTAATGGTCTGTTAGGAACACTAAACGAAATCCCACTACCCCCTCAACTGTAAAGCTAGCTCACCAAAAAAACAGAATCTATATAACTTTATCGAATAGACAGTACTGCTATAGCAGAATTATCAGGTTCTATATCAGGATGTACAGAGCACCCATTTGTTGATAATCGATAACGAATTCTATCCCCTTCGTCATCTAAGAAATAAAGTGACTGCTGAAACAACCCAGGCGATGGTGATCTGGCATCAACTGTAGCCTCTAAAACATATAGTCGGTCTACATTGCCATTCAAATAAATACCCGCAAAAGTCCTAGATCCATCTGCATTTGTAAGTTGCAACTGTAGTCCTTCGACTCGGTCTATATGAGACCAGGCATCATAAGTTACTTCACCATCTCTTTGACGGAATTCACGAGCCGCTCGGGCTACAGACGCTCTTTGGTCATAAAGCCAATTGCTTGGGCCACTTTGTGCAATCGTTTTGTCCATAGCATCATGAATTCGCTCTGCATCTGCAAAATGGACAACAGTAACTGAATAAGTATTAGTTCCTATTTCAGCTGAATAAACTCTTCCAGGAAAGATAGCGTTAAACTCTGAGGTATAGCTAAATTCTCGAATTTCAGGGTCACCTGGAAAATTAACCCCAAAGCGATCAACCTCATCGACGAATTCAACCCATCCTTGTGCTAAGACGGTCCCAGAAAACCAAAATTGACTAATAACTGAAATAAAAAAAATCAAGGTACGCATAATATATTCCCCCATTATTGATTTTAGATGGGTATCGACTTAGAGAAGGAACATTTGGTAGCGGGGGTAGGATTCGAACCTACGACCTTCGGGTTATGAGCCCGACGAGCTGCCTGACTGCTCCACCCCGCAATCGAGAAGCGGCATCATACTAACGCACGCCAGTAGTCGCAAGGCGTTCATAAAGCAGTTGCTGAACTTGATAACAGTTTTTACGATAAGACTCGGCTACACAGGTCCAGCAAAAATCCAGGGAACAAACCAAGAGCAAGCAAAGCTAATACATTCGCGCTAAGTATTAACTGAAAATCACTGGAAACCGTAAGAGCGGAAGTATCTGATGGCTCAGAAAAATACATATACCAAACAACTCTCAGATAATAAAAGGCACCCACAACAGCAAATATAATTCCTGTTATAGCCAACCCAAAAAGCCCAGCGTCCAGAACACTCTCTAGCACCATCAGTTTTGCATAAAAACCAACAAACGGGGGAACACCTGCCATGCTAAACATGATCATAAGCATCATTAATGCAAACCAAGGGCTTCGTCCATTCAGTCCCTTAAAATCCTCTAGTTTATCGGCTTCAAATCCTTTCCTGCTTAGAGCAATAATCATCCCAAAAGCTGCTGCTGCCATCAGCACATACGTCACGGTATAAAACATCGAAGCACGCAAACCATCCACACTTCCCGATACAAAGCCCATCAGAATAAACCCAACGTGTGAGATCGTTGAATACGCGAGCATCCGTTTGAGGTTTGTTTGAGCAATTGCCGCCAGATTGCCAAGTATTAATGATAAGACAACAAGCACTAATACCATGTCTTGCCAACTACCATGTAGTTCACCTAAACCATCACTTAAAAATCTCCACGCCAGAGCAAATGCTGCTAACTTAGGAGCAGTACCGATATAAAGCGTTACCGGAGTTCTGGCACCTTGATAAACATCAGGCAACCACATATGAAAAGGAACAGCACCAAATTTAAAAGCAATCCCAACGATGATAAAAGCCAAACCTAAAAGAGCCAGAAGATTTACTTCCTCAATTGCTGAGAAGTACTGCGAAAGCTCATTGATAGATATTGTTCCTGTAAGCCCGTAAAGGACCGAAATACCATAAAGGAGGGTTCCAGAAGCAATCGCACCAAGCACAAAATATTTCATTGCAGACTCGGCAGCAAGACCAGAATCACGATCGAATGCCACTAAAGCATAAAGCGACAGCGAAAGCAGTTCCAAACCCAAATACACAATAAGAAGATTATTAGAGGATGTTATTACCATTACGCCTAACAAACCAAAAAGCGCTAATACAAAAAATTCTCCCTTAAAAAGACTCTCACGTATTAAATAGTCCCGTGAGTAAAGAAAAACAATACCTATAATTAGATAGGCAAAAAGCTTTAAAATATTACCTGCAGGATCTGCGAGATAAGCTTCATTCAATGTCGTAACAGGTCCGTCAACACCAAAGTAGGCTGTGCAAAATGCAGTTCCAATCAAGGCAAGCATCGCAAGTCGAAATGTAAGAATTCGCTGCTCTTGCTTAAGAAAGGTATCAATTACTAAAATCACGCATAGCGCAACTGTAAGAAAAATCTCTGCAATGGCTGGGATTAAATCAGGCATAAGAGTCCCAAGACTTACAATTTTGATTGAGAAATATGTTCAAGCAATGCTCCTAATGTCGGCTCCATTAACTCCATTAGAGGGGCAGGCCAAACACCCAGTATAAGAATAGAAAATGCCAGCACAGCCAACATAAAGAATTCTCGCCTATCAATATCCTTAAGAGAAGCTACGCCTTCATTACCAACTTCTCCGAATATCACCCTTTTAATCAACCATAACGTATAAGCTGCGCCCATAATTAAAGTTGTTGCAGCAAGAAATGCAAGCCAGAAACTAGCCTGAAAACTCCCCACTATCACGAGAAATTCCCCAACAAAACCAGATGTTCCAGGTAGACCTGCATTTGCTAACGCAAAAAAGACCATCAATGCTGCAAATTTAGGCATTGTGTTAGCCACTCCTCCGTATGCATCAATCTCACGGCTATGCAAACGATCATACATAACACCAACACAAAGAAATAAAGCTCCCGAAATGAGGCCATGCGAAATCATCTGAATCATACCGCCTTGCAATGCCAGGCTAGCCCCTTCTATGCCGGAAGAATTTACAGCAATAAAAAAGATAACGAAAAACCCTAATGTCACAAATCCCATATGTGCGATAGATGAGTAGGCTATAAGTTTTTTCATATCTTTTTGGGCTAGGGCTACAAAAGCAATATAAATAATTGCTATCAACGACAAGGCAACCATCATGCCCGCTAGGGCCTGGCTTGCGTCAGGGGCGATTGGAAGACTAAACCGGATGAATCCATAACCGCCCATCTTCAAAAGAACCGCCGCAAGAATAACCGAACCACCAGTTGGTGCCTCAACATGAGCGTCTGGCAACCAGGTGTGAACAGGCCACATAGGCACCTTCACTGCAAAAGCCAGAAAAAATGCCATAAAAATAGGAATCTGCTCTGCTAAGTTAAGTGGAAGTTGATGAAAATCTAGAATTGAGTATGCACCAACCTGCAGGTACATATAAATTAGAGCGATCAGCATAAATACTGACCCAAGGAAAGTATAGAGAAAAAACTTAACTGTCGCGTAAACGCGGTTTGCTCCACCCCAGACCCCAATGATTATAAACATTGGAATGAGCATGGATTCCCAAAAAACATAGAAAAGAAGGCCATCTAATGATGAAAAAACACCAATCATTAGGCCCTCTAACAACAGAAACGCTGAAAAATACTGTGCTGGCCTAAGTTTAATAACTTCCCATCCAGCTATGATAATGAAGGGAGTTAAAAACGTAGTTAAGAGAATGAGGGGCACTGAGATACCATCTACCCCCAAGTAATAATAAGAACTAAATCGCTCTATCCAGGGCAAACGTTCAACAAACTGCATACTCGAGATGTTTGGGTCAAAATTTACATAAAGAGGCACACTTAACAATAACGTAGCAACAGAAGCCGATAAGGCTATAACCTTTCCCCAATGAGCGGCACGCTCTGTAGTACCAAGGGCATATACGAATATTCCAGTAGCAATAGGCAACCAAATAAGAACACTAAGTAGAGGAATACTAGTCACAAAGTTATCAACCTACGATTAACAAACCAATGATGATTGCCAAACCAACAACCATGACAAATGCATAATGATAAAGATACCCAGACTGGATTGACCGCATAACACCAGAAAAGAACTGGACAACACGTGCTGAACCATTCACTAGCAAGCCGTCTATAAAAAACTCGTCCCCAACTCGCCAGAATGAGTTTGCAGTCATCCGGGCACCCTTCGCTATAAAATTCTCATTAAAGGAATCAAAATAATATTTATTCTCTAAAACCTGGTGAATAATTTTAAGTTTTTCTTTAAAGAGTTGAGGCAAATCTGGCCTTTTTAAATAAAGAAACCAAGCAAGTAAAGCACCAGCAGCTGCCAGATAAATTGCAGCTGAAGCCGTAGCGGCATGCACTATAAAACTCAATGGTCCATGAAAGTTATCCCCTAATTGTCCAACCACTCCTGGGGTCTCTAATATAAAAATTGATTGATTAAAAAAACCTCCAAAAAGTACCGGCTCAATGGTTAACCAACCTATAAAAATGGAAGGAATAGCTAGCAAAATAAGGGGTAATGTCACAACTGCTGGCGACTCCTTCACATGCTTTTTCACGTCAGAGTCCATACGTTCCTTCCCATGAAACACAAGAAAAAACACTCGAAAACTATACAAAGCAGTGACGAAGACACTTAAAAGCACACACCAATACGCATAGCCAGATCCGGGAATCGTTGACAGGTGAACAGCCTCAATTAAGGCATCTTTCGAAAAGAAGCCTGAAAACCCAGGAAACCCAACGAGCGCTAAGGTGCCAACCAATGAGGTCCAATAAGTGATCGGCATATATTTTCGTAGCCCACCCATTTTTCGTATATCTTGCTCATGATGCAAAGCAATAATCACGGAACCCGCAGCAAGAAATAGTAATGCTTTAAAAAACGCATGAGTCATCAAATGGAAAATTCCTGCTGCATAAGCAGAAGCGCCTAGGGCCACGGTCATATAACCTAACTGAGACAGAGTTGAATATGCTACGACACGCTTTATATCATGCTGCACAACACCCAACAGTCCAGTAAAAAATGCAGTAGTTGCACCAATTATTAAAACCAAACTTAGTGCAGTCTGTGAGAATTCAAATAACGGCGACATACGAGCTACCATAAAAATACCAGCTGTCACCATTGTTGCGGCATGAATTAAAGCAGATATTGGAGTTGGTCCTTCCATTGAATCTGGCAACCACACATGTAAAGGAACCTGGGCAGACTTTCCCATTGCACCAACAAACAAACAGATACATGCAACACTAAGAACTGACCACTGCATACCAGAAAAAAGTTCTATGGACTGTTCACTCAAATCCTCTGCAAGACTAAAAACCTGGTAGTAATCTAAGGACCCGGCATACATTAATAGGGCAGCTATACCGAGCAGAAAACCAAAATCACCCACACGGTTTACAAGAAAGGCTTTCATATTAGCCGAAATTGCAGTTTCTTTTTTAAACCAGAAACCAATCAAAAGGTATGAAATAACTCCAACAGCTTCCCAGCCGAAAAAAAGCTGTAGAAAATTGTTAGACATAACTAGCATGAGCATTGCAAACGTGAACAAAGAAATATAACTAAAAAATCTTTGGTAGCCCTCATCATCATGCATATAACCAATGGTATAAATATGCACCGCAAGGGAAACAAAGGTAACGACAGTCATCATTAAGACTGTTAGATGATCGACTAGGAATCCAACTTCCATAGTCAAACCACCTACCGAACCCCAACGATAGATTGACTCATTGAATATTGGGGCTCCATCAATAGCTATCGCTTTTAATGCGTATAGTGATAGTAGAAAGGAAATAAAAACCCCGGCTATAGTTATAGAGTGGGCACCAGAGCGTCCGATCTGCTTGCCAAGCAAGCCTGAGAATACTGCTGCAACAAGAGGCGCAAGAACAATTGTAAGGTAGATTATTTCCATCTCAGCCTTTCAAAGATCCAAGCTCATCAACATTAATGCTTTGTCTGGTTCTAAATAAAACCACAAGAATAGCTAAGCCAATCGCGGCCTCTGAAGCTGCTACAGTAAGAATAAAGAAGACAAAAACCTGGCCAAGCTCATCTCCTAGCATTCGGGAAAAAGCTATAAAATTGAAATTAACTGCTAACAACATAAGTTCAATACACATCAACAATAAAATGACGTTTTTTCTATTTATAAAAATCCCGACAACTGCAAGACTAAAAAGCACAGCAGCCAAGACTAGGTAATGAGAAATAGTAATCATCATTTATACATCTACCTTGAAGAATCCTTGTTCGAGGGGACTTTAACCAAACGAACTCTGTCTTCGCTTTTAACGTTCACCTGTGCAGGCACATCCTGCACCTTCAATCCTGGCCTACGACGCATTGTCAGTGAAATTGCAGCAACAATAGCAAGCAATAAAATAACTCCGGCCAATTCAAATGCATAAACATGCTCGGTATAAAGCAGAGCTCCTAGAGCCTGAGTATTGCTATACGATTCTGGATTAGCCTGTGGCAATAAAACTGAAATCACATCCTGACTACGGAACCAAACAACATGAACAATTTCTATAACAATAACTAATGACAGCAATAGGCCCATGGGCAGGTAACGATTAAAATTATCTTTAAGTGATTCAGATTTAACATCAAGCATCATTACCACGAACAAAAATAGAACCATAACTGCCCCCACATACACCAGCACGAGGACAACAGCTAAAAATTCAGCCTCAATCAACAACCAAAGCATCGCGCTTTGGACGAACGCCAGAACCAAAAATAAAGCTGAGTAAACTAGATTACGACTTGCAATGACTCCAAGAGCGGAGATCACAAGAATCAAAGAGAACGTATAAAATAAGAACGAAGTAATCACTATTTAAACTGCTTTTTAAAAACCTAGTATTTCTATTACCTATAAGGGGCATCTGATGCTTTATCGGCCGCAATCATTTGTTCGTATCTATCACCAACCGCCAAGAGCTTATCCTTATTCATTATGTTCTCTCCCCGAGTTTCCATGTGATACTCATGTATTCGAGTTTCGACAATCGCATCAACCGGACATGCTTCTTCACAAAAGCCACAATAAATACACTTAAACAAGTCGATGTCATAGCGTGTAGTCCTACGAGTACCATCCTTGTTTACATCAGATTCAATAGTTATTGCCAGAGCCGGGCAAACTGCCTCACATAACTTACAAGCAATACAGCGCTCTTCTCCGCTTGGGTAGCGCCTAAGAGCGTGAAGACCACGAAATCGTGGCGATTGTGGTGCCTTTTCCTCAGGATATCTAATAGTGACCTTTCTAGAAAAAAGGTTTTTAAAAGTAAGACTTAAACCCTTAACAAGTTCCGTCATTAAAAATGTTTTGAAGAAATTCTTCATTATCTAACCCTAATTTAATCCGACCATGGGCCGACTTCTGCAGCAAACATTACGCCTTCAACACCAATCCAAATGATAGTTATTGGTATAAACACCTTCCACCCAAGACGCATAATCTGGTCATAGCGATAGCGAGGAAAAGTAGCTCTAAACCAAAGAAAACAAAACATAAAAAATGACATTTTTAGTGCTAACCAGCCAAAATGTGGGGCCGACAAGAAACTACCTTCCAAAAATGGCACCCCAGCAAAAGGAGAAAGCCATCCACCACAAAAAAATATAACTGTAAGAGCAGATATCAATATCATGTTGGCGTATTCGCCTAGAAAAAACAGGCCGAAAGCTATCCCTGAATACTCAACATGAAATCCAGCAACAATTTCTGATTCACCTTCAGCAACATCAAACGGAGCTCGATTCGTTTCAGCAACACCCGAAATAAAGTAGACTAAAAACAAGGGGAAAAGTGGCCACATAAACCAGCTTAAAAAACTGGTCCCTGATTGCGCCATAACAATATCACCAAGGTTTAGACTTCCGCTGGCCATCAACACGCCCACTAGCGCAAATCCCATAGCAATTTCATAAGCCACTATCTGTGCGGCGCATCGCATAGCACCAAGGAAAGCGTACTTTGAGTTAGAGGCCCAGCCCGCTAACACAACCCCATAGACACCCAGTGACGTAACCGCTAAAACATAAAGTAACCCAGCATCAATATTAGCAATAACAAAATCTTCGCTGAAAGGTATTACCGCCCATGCCGCAAAAGCAGTCGTTAAAGAAAGTATTGGAGCTAGCAGGAAAAGAAACTTATTGGCATTAGCAGGTAAAACAACCTCCTTTAACATCATTTTTATGAGGTCTGCAAAAGGTTGAAGTAAACCATACCAACCGGTTCTATTAGGGCCTAGTCGGTTTTGAATAAAACCGATTAACTTCCTTTCTGCATAAGTAAAATATGCAACGGTAACCATCAGCGGTATTAAGACAATCATTGCTTTAATTACCGTTAAAACACTGAACTGAATTGGCTCAGGAAGGCCAAAAAATACTAGCAACTGATCAAGCTGATAAAAAATATTAGCCATATCTACTTAAGAATCTCTTCCAACTTTACTAGCGTTTTTTCCCTTAGCTGTCTCCTGCAATGCTTCACCTCGCCTGACCACTGCATCAATGGAATACATAGGAACATCAAGGCCAGACAAATCAACTTCTGTAGGCTTGATTTCAGCTTCAAACTCTCCCTTATATTGGGTATCAATTATTGGGTCACCAACCTCCCCCATAAGAGCCTCAAGAGCCTCAAGAACCTCAACTGCGCTACGATAATCAAAGTCTGAAAGGTTTAGGTTGTTACCTAAAACGCGTAAAACTCGCCAACCCTCTCTCGAATCACCGAAAGGCTTTGCAGCAGCCTCAAAGCTTTGCCACTTTCCTTCAACATTAACAAATGTTCCCGCTGTCTCAGCAAATGTGGAAATCGGCAAAAGAACATCCGCATAGCCAAGAAGCTCATCTGTCACATACGGCGTAAAACAAACAACCGTGTCGGCGTTCTGGAACGCCTCCCGGGCAAGCTCTGCATCGGCCAAATCATGCTCAGGTTCTAATCCAAAGAGAATGTAACTTCGTCTAGGATTAGCAAGCATTCCTTGGGCATCTAAACCAACTACTTCACTGGCTTGCCCTCCTAGTTCACGATGAGGAAGCGCACCAACCAAAGCTGCGCCAGGTGAATTCGCACCTTCTGGCAAATAACCAAGCGTAGTATTGGTTATTTGACAAAGACCCGCTGCAATAGCACGAATATCTGCAAAAAAAGGATGTCTTAACGCCATCTGCCCGAGAATCAATAAGGTCTTATCTCGGTCAATTAAAATTCGAGCTGCCTTCCTTTCAGAGTCTGTAATTTCAACACCATCTAATATAGAGCTTAAGCCCTGCGGAGCCTCTTGATCAGTCAACTCAAGCGCAGCTGCTAAAACTGATGCTAGAGATTTGACCAAAATATTGAGGGGTGTTTCGACATAGGCAGAACAAGGAAAGTGGTATTCATAGGTAGTGGGATTAACAAAACCAACTGATGCACCTTTGATAGCGGCCTTACGGACACGATGCGCAATCATTGGCACCTCTCTACGCAAATTTGAAGCAACAATCAAAACCCCATCAAGATTCTCGAGTTCAGTTATTGGCATACCTAAAGATGGCCATAATGGATCAGCATCCTGATCACGAAAATCTCGAGCACG
>TARA_B100000686_G_scaffold220404_1_pt1 | contig 15277 bp, 20 predicted proteins | sample TARA_B100000686 | Tara Oceans TARA_B100000686 (sample SAMEA2622733) | marine metagenome | biome: marine biome (ENVO:00000447); feature: marine epipelagic mixed layer (ENVO:xxxxxxxxx); material: "saline water (ENVO:00002010), including plankton (ENVO:xxxxxxxx)" | depth 150 m
CAGTGGACTCATAATCCATTGGTCGGAGGTTCGAGTCCTCCCGGGCCCATTTTGACCTCCTTTTAGGTCCTACACCCCAATAAAATCAACACTTAATTTTTTAAGGAACTGCATTTGTGTACCATAGATTATCTACAATGATACAATTAAGATATGGGTAAAATAATTGTTTCATGCAAAGAATGTAATCATAAAGCCATAATTGAAAAACCAGATGAGAGTTTAAAATCTTTCTTATGTACTATGTGTGGCACAAGACAAAAAGCATTACCTAGTGATTTTGTTGAAGTTGATGATTCTACAAAAAGAAAAAATTGTGAAAGATGTGGTCAGCTCATGCCACTCGGAAGAACTATTGATTTATGTTCTAACTGTGCTCCAAAAGATGAAAAGAAAATATATGACCCCAAGGAAACCTTTATAGGACCACCATGGAATAGTCATGATATACGAGAAGATTCTATTGCTCGCGTAAATAAAGGTTTTATTGATGCAGAAAAAATAAGCAGTAAGAAAGGAAGAAGAAAAAAGTTCTAAAAACTCCAATCAAGATACGACATATGCTGTTATTACAATAGGTTATACTTTTTAAGTAAAAGCATAAGCTACAACAATCCCAACAATAGTTAAAGCAAAAATTACCTCACCCATATATTTATTATATATCAGAATGAGAAAAAAAGTTTACTAATATTATGGGAAGTATTTTATTCATCTTACTTTGAATATTGTTATAATTAATTTATGAATAATAAAAATGATGATAACAACTATGAGTTGTTAATTGCACAATGGCACCATGATCGAAACCTCATTGAAGGCAGTACTGATAAAGACCAATACTTAAAGCTTATGCAAGAAGCAGGGGAATTGTCTGATAGCTTATGCAAAGGTAAAGATATTCGTGATGATATTGGCGATATGATGGTTGTCTTGATTAATATTATGGTAAGAAATAATCTAACAATAAAAGAATGTCTATCAGTAGCTTATGACGATATTAAGAATAGGAAAGGTAAAATGATTGATGGTGTTTTTGTTAAAGAAGGTGATCAATAAAATACTTACCATGGCATTAATTACTTTAAACAAGATTTTTAATAATCAAAATTATTAACCAAATAAGAGGGAATAATAATATTAGCGCTAGAATGCCTCTTGCAATATTACTTTTCCTAGCATCTTTTCTTTTATAACCGCTTTTATCCATTACTAAATTATATATTTAATTTTTTGAAAATAAATTCAGGTATGATTCTAATAACCAACATAATATATCGCCAAACCCACTTAGTATAAATTATATTTTTATTGCTTTTTTGTGCATTAAAAATATCTTTTGCCACATCTGCTGGCCTTGCAGTAAGTAATTTTGGTCTCTCTATATTTTTGTTTGTATTTATATATCCAGGTATAACCGTTAAAACATGTGTATTAGATTTTGAGAGTCTGTTTCTCAAACCACTCAAGTATGTGGTAAACGCAGATTTGGCACTTCCATATATATAATTCTTCATTCTGCCTCTTTCTCCAGATACTGAACTTATCCCCACAATAAATCCCTCTCTCCTAATTTCTAAATCATTTGCGACAATATTAAGCAAAGATACAGGGCCTGAATAATTAATATTTATTGATTTACTAACATCATCTTGCGATTTTTCGGCATTTTTTTGATCTGGATAAAAGCCAGTGACATTAATAAATCCAAAAGGTTTGGGGTCTAGAGAAGAATAAAAAGATTGGTGTGTATCAAATTTCTCTATATCAAGTTCTCTTAATTCTGTAATTATCTTGTATTCTGATTGGAGTATCTTTGCAAATTGTTCAATTTCATTTATTTTTCTACCACATAAATATATATTATACCCATTCATTGCATAAACCTTTGCTATCTCTTTAGCTAGAATATTTTTTGCGCCTATAATTAATATATATTTCATTTTTATTTCTATTAACTCTTCTGGACAAAACTAAATAAATGGATCATACGCCCATTGTAATAAAGCTTGTCTTTGTTTTCTCCTGCATTCTAAATCATTTTTTCTACAATTTTTTTTTATCCCACCTATGTGTCGTGGACCAAAATTTTTCCATCTCTGTATTTGTATTTTATCCATCTTTGAATTTCTTCTACCAATAGTATAACGACAATACCATTGAAACCATCCTAATGGGTCTTCTGGAAATATCCAACCTTTAGCCATCCATTCTTCCATTGAAAGTCCTGCTTTAACCTTAAAATAATTTAAATTTACATCAAAATAATCATCATTGATTTTGGCTTTTTTAAACCAATTTTTGGGGTACTCTGAAATATCACCTTTAAAATAATGCCCACCAAAGACTCCAGCTTCTAACATTTCTTTTGGTGTTAATCCTGGCTTGAATAATAAAGTTATGTCATCCATATTTACATCTCTATTAATATATTATAATATACTAAAACTAGTCCTCCTATATTAAGCCGGGTTGAACCTCGGCTTAATTATAAAACTTTTAGATGTGTTCCAACTTTTATTTCATACGATGATACATTTATCTCTGTATTGACACCAAAAAGAACTGATGCTGCTCTAATGGTATTTCCATGAGAAACAATTAAAATTTTACCTGAAGTTGGTAGTTCTGATATAAAATCCTTTAATCTAATACTCACGTCTTTTAAACTCTCACCATTTGGAGGTCTTCTTTCCCAACCTCTTCTTGCTAAAAAAAATTCTTCTTCACCTACTTCATTTCTAATTTCGTCCTTACTTCTACCAGACCAATCACCATAACTTCTTTCTTTCAATCTTTCATCAAAAATTATTTTAAAATTTTTTGCAATTATTTTTGCTGTTTCTGCTGCTCTTTTTAATGGTGAACTATAAATATAATTAAACGTGGTTGTTTTAAAACTTTCTGATAAATCATTAGCAGCATTTATTCCTTTGGATGTTAATTCAGGATCGTGCCAACCTGTGAATAGTTTTTGTTTATTATATACAGATTGTGCATGTCTAACGAACCAAATATTCCTATCACTCATTATTTATCCTTGTCTTTATCCATATTTTTGTTTGATGTATTAGATATATCATCTACAAGTTCTTCTGTAATTGCTACCTTTTTTGATGAACTTACAAATGTAGAAAAGAAGATACCCAATTCATATAAAATCCATATTGGTACTGCAAGCAAAATCTGAGATATAACATCGGGAGGTGTGAGTAACATTCCAATGATAAATGCACCTACAATTACATATGGTCTTTTTTTTATGAGATTTTCCTTAGTAGTAGCGTTTGTCATAACTAAAATAATCGTGATAATTGGCACTTCAAATGCAAAACCAAAGGCAAAAAATAACGTTACAACAAAGTCTAAATATCGTCCAATATCAGTCATAACTGCAATACCTTCAGGAGCAATACTTATAAAAAATGCAAAGATTAAAGGAAAAACAATGAAGTATGCGAAAGCTGCACCTAAATAAAATAACAAACTACTGGAAATCAAGATTGGAAGAACCAACTTTTTCTCATGGTCATATAGACCCGGAGCAATAAACCTCCACATATGATATAAAAGATAAGGTATTGTAATAAAAATAGATAGGAATAGAACTAATTTAAATGGAATAAAAAATGGTGATGCAACGTCAATAGCAATCATATTACTATCTTGTGGTAATTTTGTTATAAGTGGTTCGGCAATTATATTATAAATTTCATCGGCAAATGGGAAAAGTACTAAAAATATTATCAGAATAAATAATAGACATTTTGATATTCTATTTTTTAATTCTTGTAGATGTGGAATTACTGATTTAAAAGAACTATTTTTTTCTTCAATAGAATTCATTACTCTTTGATTTTTTTTGTTTGTTTTTTTATTTCTTCTTCCATTCTAGACATATGTGATTTTTGATCCGATATTATCTTATTAACATCAGATTGTTCAACTTCATCATCAATAGAGTCTTTCAGATTAATAAAATATCTTTGTATTTTTCCAAACCATTTACCTAAATTAGAAGCAATTAGAGGTAATCTCTCCGGCCCTAGTACGAAAAGTACGAGTAGAAAAATAACAAATAATTCCCAAAACCCTATATCAAACATATAGTTTATTTTTTATCTTTTGATGAAGATTTGCTGTCTATTATATTATCTTCAGACTCTTCTTTAGAAGATTTTTTAAAACTCTTAATCGCTGCACCTAAATCAGAACCAACATTTCTTAGTTTTTTTGTTCCAAATAAAACAACGATAATTATCAGAATTAATAATATTGACCAAGGTGATATACCACTAAGCATCTTTTTTCCTCATTTATTTCTTAATTTCTTTTCATCATGACCAGAAATTCCAAATCTCCCACGTAGCTCATGTAAAACGTCTTGAGTTGATAAATTATTATTAGATAACATAACAATGGAATGAAACCATATATCTGCTGTCTCATGAATGATATCTTTTTTTTCTTTCGAATTAACAGCTTCAATTAATTCATTAGTTTCCTCTAAAATTTTTTCTCCAATATATTTATCACCCTTTGCAAACAATGACGCAACATAGGATGTATCTGGTTGAGCATCTTTTCTTTTATTTATTACAACATCAAGTTCATATAAAATGTTGTTGTCATTTTTAATATGTTCCATTCTCATAGAGTAACATAATTAATATTATTCACGCACTAAAACTCCATGAGTTTTTAGATAATCTTTAACTTCCTTGATAGTAAAAATTGAATAATGAAAAATGCTGGCAGCTAAGACTGCATCAGCTTTACCCAAAATAATAGCATCTTTGAGGTGATCTAAGGATCCAGCACCACCAGATGCAATAACAGGAATATTAACATTTGAAGAAATGAGATTAAGTAGTTCTATATCAAATCCTTGTTTTGTTCCATCTCGATCCATACTTGTTAACAATATCTCACCTGCTCCTCTTTTCTCAACATCTTTTGCCCATTTAAAAGCATCATTACCAGTATTTTTTCTACCTCCATGAGTGAAAACTTCCCATGTTTGTGTTTGGTTATTTTTTTTTACATCTATAGCCGCAACTATACATTGTCGCCCAGTTTTGTTTGTGATTTCATTAATTAAATTTGGATTTTCTACGGCAGCAGAATTTATGGTTACTTTATCAGCTCCTGCATTCAATAAATTATGTACATCCACAAAAGATGAAACACCTCCTCCTACTGTCAGTGGAATAAAAACTTCTTCAGCAACTTTTTCAACCGTATCTATTATTGCTTTTCTTTTTTCGTGTGTTGCCGTTATATCTAAAAATGTTATTTCATCTGCATTTTCATAATCATATCTTTTGGCAATTTCTACCGGATCACCTGCGTCTTTTATTTCTTTAAATTTAGTACCTTTCACGACTCTTCCTTTGTCAATATCCAAACAAGGAATAATTCTTTTAGCTACATCCATTTATTTCTAACGCCTCTTTTAGATTGATTTTATTTTCATACAAAGCTTTACCAATAACAATGCCAGACAGACCATCTTTATCTAACTTCACAAGTTCATGTATGTCATCGATTGTCGTTATTCCGCCAGATGCAATTGTTGAAATTGATGTATTTTTAATAAATTTTTGAATGCAATCAAAATTGATACCTTCTAGCATCCCATCTTTATTAATATCCGTATAAACTATTTCAGATATTTTATTAAGTTCCAAGAATTCAACAAAATCTTTAATATTATTATTGTTTGTCTCCTTCCAACCTTTAGATGCTATTGCGTTATTCTTAATTGCTATATCTATAATTATTTTTGATTTGTTATCATCTGATAAATTCGGTATGAAATCAGGATCTGAGATAGATTTTGTACCAATTATAACTCTATCTATTCCAGCAGTAAAATATTGTCTCAAAGTAGATTCATTTCTTATTCCTCCACCTACTTGAATAAATAGATCAGTAAATTTTTTTCTTATTGAATTTATAACTTCAAAATTTGAAGGGGTGCCTGAGCTGGCACCATCCAAGTCAATTATATGTAAATTTTTACATCCTTGATCTACCCATCTTTGTGCAATCTCTAACGGGTTGTCTGAATATTCTATAACTTGAGAATAATCACCTTTAGAAAGTCTGACGCATTTTTTATTTTTTATATCAATAGCTGGAAATATTTTTATCATTATTCAATATCTCCTTCCCAATTTAAAAAATTTTTGAGAAATTGCAGACCATTCTTAGAGCTTTTTTCTGGGTGAAACTGCGAAGCAATCATACTATTTTTTTGAATAATTGATGTAAATTTTTTGCCATAGTTTGTTGTGCCTAAAACTACCTTAGGATCTTCAGGCTCAACATAATAACTATGCACAAAATAGAAATAACTATGATTTTCTATATCTTGCCAAATATTATGATTAGATGTATGTTCAACTTTATTCCAACCCATATGAGGTATCTTTAGATTTTTTCCTAAACTTTTAAATCCAGTAACTTTGCCAGTAATAACATCAAGGCACTGAACTCCTTCATCTTCTTCACTGAAACTCATAACTGCTTGTAAACCCATACATATTCCTAAGAAAGGTTTTTTAGTTATGTGATTTTTAAATTCATCAAGGTCAAATACTTGAGAAATATTATTCATACAACTGCCTACAGCGCCTTGTCCTGGTAGTATGATATGACTCGAATTTTTTATATCTTTAAAGGATGTTGAGACTTTAACATTTGAATTTTTATCTAAAACATTTTTAACTGCTTTATAAACACTATGGATATTACCCATGCCATAATCAATGATTACAACTTCTGCCATTACAATGTATCTTTAGTCGATGGAATTTTGTCTTTTTGTCTATTATCAATTTCCACAGCCATTCTTAAAGCTTTACCAAAAGCTTTGAAGAGTGTTTCTGCTATATGATGGGAATTTGAACCTCTTAAATTATCTACATGCATTGTCACTTTTGCATGATTAACAAAACCTTGAAAAAATTCTTGTAGTAAATCAATATCAAATTCTCCAACTCTTGACCTTGGGAATTTCACATTAAATTCTAGTCCTGGTCTGCCAGAAAAGTCTAATACAACTCTAGATAAAGATTCGTCTAATGGTATATATGCAGAGCCAAATCTTGTAATTCCCATTTTATTTCCTAATACTTTGTCAAATGATTGACCTAACACAATACCTACATCCTCAACGGTATGATGTGCATCTATATGTAGATCGCCCTTTGCATTTAATTCAATATCAAACATTCCATGTTTAGAAACTTGTTCTAACATATGTTCCATAAATGGTATGCCAATTTGGATTTTCGATGTTCCAGTTCCATCTAGATTAATATCAATATTAATATTAGTCTCTTTCGTTATTCTTTCTAGTGCAGTTTTACGGTTTTTCATAACATATCTATATCATATTATATCGAGATAAGCCATCGCTTTAGCTCTAGAAAAAATTAGCATAGATCAAGTCAAATTTTTTGGATTAGAAAATATTTTTGTAATTTTTGTTGCAATATCTTTTTCCAATAAAGAATGTCCTGCATTATCAATTATATATAGATTTGCCTTTTTATAAACTCTCTTAAGATCATAGGCTTGATTAAGAGGACATACCATATCATATTTTCCATGTACAATATAACATTTAATATTTTTTATAATATCTATATTTCTAATGATCTGGTTTTCTTTTATAAAACAATTATTTTTAAAATAATGGGTTTCTATTCTAGCAAGTGATATTGAACAATCTTTAAAGCTTTTTCTAACAGTCTTAGATTTTTCAACTGTAGAGCAAGCGCCTTCCCAGTTAGACCACTTCAAACAAAAATCATTAGAGTGTTTTTTAGTAGATTTATGTATTTTTTTATAAAAAGCATTCAAGATATTTTTTTTCTCAGAATCAGATAATAAAGATGTAAATTTTTGCCATTCGTCTGGAAATATCTCAGAAGCACCAAACTGATAAAACCAATCTATATCTTTTTTTCTGCATAAAAAAATTCCTCTTAAAACTAAGGAATAAATTGTCTCGGGAAATTTTTGTGCATATAGTAGCGCTAAAGTAGAACCCCATGATCCACCATAGAGAATAAATTTTTGTATATCTAATTTTTTAGTAATTTTTTTTATATCATCAATCAATAAATTGGTAGTATTATTCTTAACACATCCATAAGGAATAGATTTACCAGAACCGCGTTGATCAAATAGCACTATATGATAAATCTTTGGATTAAAAAATCTTTTATAAATCTTTGATAAACCAGCACCTGGCCCGCCATGTAAAAAGATAATTGGTATCCCTTTTGGATTGCCAACTTCTTCTACATAAAGAGTATGTATAGAATCAACCTTTATAAAATGTTGTTTGAATGGTTTGATATCTGGAAATAATTTCATATTTAATAGGGGTACTTTTCACCATTTGGTCTTGTTTGAAATATTCTTAGACTCCACATGTATTGGTCTGTATTTTTAGAGATAAGTTTTTCAAGGCAATTATTAATTTGAGCTGCATCTTTATTAATATCATTGCTCGGGAAATTTTTTAATGGTTCATCTATATATGTAATATATTTGTTATCTTTTTCAGAAAAATGCGATACACATGGAATGACTATTGAATTTGTCATTTGAGCAATTTTACTAATAGATGTAAGTGTGGATTTTTTATTATCAAAAAAATCTGCGAACACAGTATTCGTTGATTCAATATCTTCATCAGCAACATAATAAAAAATACAAGGTTTCTTTAATCCTTTTATTATTCCTTTAAAACTCATACCGCCTCTAGGAAAGACAACCACATTGTCGGTTGGTTTGCTTCTGGACTTTCCAACAAACCAATTCAAAAGTGAACTTCTAAGTGGTTTATACATACTAATAATAGGATATTTTGATAAAGATCTTCCACCGAAGTCAACAGACATAGTATGCGGGGTTAATAAAATGATACTTTTATTGTTTGATAATTGATGATCAATATGATGACTATTTTTAATAACACAAATTTTTTGCAGTCTATCATTAGATCTCCACCATAAAACAGGTAAATTAAAATATGATTTACCTAAGTTTAATAAGTTTTTTTTTGTTAATAAAAGTATTTCCTGAGAATTCATATTTGTAAAACACATTGATAAATTTTTCTTAACAATATTACGACGTTTAGTGCTGGTATAATAAATAATCAGACCTGTTAAAGCTCCCAAAATGTCACGTAAAATTTTTGGAAGATTAGTCAAAATAAAACTAATAAAAATTAATATCCAATCTAGCCAATAATTTGGCAATAGGAATTTTAGAAAAAATTTCTCACCTTTGTTGATTGACATATTAAGAGGATTTTTTTTTGATAGAAACGGTTTAGCTTTTTCCATAAGTATTCTTAATATTTCCAAAAATATGGAGTTAAAATAATCAATAATGTGAATATCTCTAATCTTCCAAGTAACATTGTAAAAGATAATAAGTATTTTGAAAAATCATTCATTAAAGAATAATTATCTGAAGCGACTCCCAAAGCAGGGCCAAGATTGTTAAGGCATGCCGCAGTAGCTGAAAAAGCTGTTAAAAAATCAGTTCCTGACGCAAAGAGTATTAATGAAATTATAAAATACGAAAATAAATATAAAACAAAAAAACTCCATACTGTTGTTGATACATCTTCAGATACAATTTTTTCATTTAATTTAATTGGAATTTCTGCCGATGGATGTAAAATCTTCATCAATTCTTTTTTCGCTAATTTGAATAATAATACTATTCTCATTATTTTAATTCCACCACCTGTAGAGCCAGTGCACGCACCAACAAAACTAATTATAATTAAGAATGTTAAAATGAAGCTTGGCCATACTGTATAATTAGTGCTTGTAAACCCTGATGTTGTTATGAATGAGACAGCCTGAAAAATAATATGTCTCAAATTTATGTTTTTAGACTCACTAATATATAAAAAAACTAATAAAACCAAAATTATAAAAATAATTAAAAATAAATAAGCAGAAACTTCTCCATCATTTTTATATATTTTGATATCTCTATTTTTTAGAAACATATAATGTAAAACAAAATTTATTGCAGACAGCAACATAAATACTATGCATATTATTTCAATTAAATAATTGTTAAAGTAACCAATGCTTTGACTATGAGTAGAAAACCCACCAATGGCAATAGTTGAAAAGCTATGGGCAATTGCATCAAAAATATTCATTCCTACCGCATAATAAGAAACTGCACATAGAACAGTTAATCCAATATATACACTCCATAAGTTTTTAGCAGTCTCAGCAATTCGAGGAGAAATTTTATTGTCCTTTATAGGTCCAGTTGTTTCTGCTTTATATAATTGCATTCCTCCGACACCAAGCATAGGCAGTATTGCTAAAGCAAGTATGACAATACCCATTCCACCTAGCCACTGTAATTCTTGTCTATAAATTAAGATAGAATATGAAAGATCATCAAGATTAGAAATGATCGTAGCGCCAGTGGTAGTCCATCCTGATGTAGATTCAAATAATGCATCTGAAAAACTAAGAGATAACTGAGGATCTATCATAAATGGTATTGATCCAAAAATACTTAACACAACCCAAAATAAAACTACAATTAGAAAACCTTCTCTTATATTAATGTCATGTTGTATATTTTTATTTGGTAAATAAAAAAATAATCCAAAAAATAATATAATCAAGGATGATAAAATAAATGTTGCAAGATTATTATCTTGATAGATTAATGAAATTATCATAGGAAATATTAACGTAACACTAAACATCATTAACATTATTCCTAGTATTTTTTTAATCAATGAATAATTCATATTGTGTTAGAAAAATCCAACCTCTACTTGAAACATTTTTTCAACTTTTGAAATATCTTTCTTATCTAGTAAAAATATAATCATATGATCGTCTGACTCTATCTTAATATCAGTATTCGCAAGTATAACTTTATTTTTTCTTACAACAGCTCCAATATTAACTGTATCAGGTAAATTTAATTCTGATATTTTTTTACCAACTATTTTAGAAGTTTTTGAATCCCCATGGACTATTAATTCTAGTGCTTCAGCGTCTCCAAATCCAAGAGAGAAAACACTAACAATATCACTTGTTCTTACCGACGCTAATAACGAGCTAATTGTTACATCTTCAGGTGAAATTACAACATCAATTTCTTTTGAAACCAAATTTCTATATGATGATTTATTGATAATGGCGATAGTTTTTTTAGCACCCATTTCTTTAGCTAATTTTGATGAGAGTATATTCATCTGATCATCATTCGTGACAGCACAAAAATAGTCTACTGAATCAATTCCTTCATTTTTAAGTAGCTCTTCATCCGCAATATCATTATTAAGGACTACAGTTGATGACAATTTTTGAGCTACGTTTTTTGAAATTTGTTTATCTTTTTCTATAAGTTTTACTTTATAGATAGATTCTAATCTATTAGCTAAGGCGCTGCCTATATTACCACCTCCAGCTATCATAACATTATGAGGGTTTTCAGAGGACATCCTTAATTCGCTCATGAAACGCATATTTTTTTCAGTGGCCATAAAAAATACATCGTCGTCTGGAAGTATAACTGTGTCACCATTAGGAAAAATTGGTTTTTTGTTTCTATATATTGCAACAACTTTTACATCAACATTAGGAAGATCCTTTTTGAATTCTGATAACTTACGACCTGATAATGGACCTTCTTTTAACACAGTTGCAGCTACAACTTGAATTAAACCTCCAGCAAACTGAAAAGCTTGGAAGGCACCAGGATGATCAATAATATTTCTTACATAATCTGTCAGTAAAAGGCTAGGACTTATAACTTCGTTGATAGAAAAGAAATCATTATCAAAACCATATTCATTATTAAGATAATCATTTGCTCTTAGTCTTGCAACTCTTCTTGGTACATTAAAAATTTTTTTTGAAATCTGACAAGCACTAAGATTAACTTCATCATGGCCTGTTACAGCAATAACCATATCGCAGTTTTCTGTATCTGCTGCTTTTTGAACAGATGGAAAGGTTGCATTACCATGAATAGTTTTTAAATCAATTTTTTCTTTGAGGCTTTCTAGAACTTGCTTATCATTATCTATCAATGTTATATCATTTCCATCATCGGACAGCATTTTAGCTACTGAAGAACCGACTGAACCGCCACCAAAGACAATAATTTTTTTCATTATGAGTAAGTTTTCAAGACCCTATTCTACACTAAATTTTTATAATAAAAATGGTAATTATCATCTTATATTAAGAATTTTTTTTAAAGATTTTGATAGATTTTCGTTGGAATTATATAAATCACCAGCAGTTATCATATTTCTACTTGGCAACTGAAGTTTATGGATAATAATTATTCCATCATTAACTGCAATAGATAAACCATCTTTACTAAATCCTAAAATTTCACCAGGTTTGTTAGAATGCTTTGACTGCGCATAACTAGCAGAAGATATTTTGATAGTATTATTAATTATGTTTGCTTCTGCTATAGGCCATTCTACAAATGCTCGAATTTGGTTTAAGATATTTTTTCCTGTGTCATTCCATTCTATCTGAGCTTCGCTTTTGTGAATTTTTCGAGCATATAAACTTTCATTGTTATTTTGTTTAATTAAAACAGAATTATTTTTTATCAATTTTATGACATCATTTAATTTTGACGCAGCTAGTTTAGATAAATTAGTTTGCAAGGTTAGAGTATCATCATCTGCTTTAATCACATAATCAAATGATGAAATTATATCTCCTGTATCTAAGTTTTCATCAATCTTAAAAAATGTTATACCAGTTTTTTTATCTCCATTTAATAAAGCTCTTTGAATTGGGGCTGCACCTCTCCACTTTGGTAAAAGAGAGCAATGAATATTGAGTGCTCCATATTTTGGTATATTAATTAGATCTTTTGGTAATATTTTTCCATAAGAATAAATTATAAATAAATCTGGACGCATATCACTCAAAATATTTATTAAATCTTTATCTTGTAAATTCTTAGGTTTTAAGCAGTTAATATTTATTATATCAGAATAGATTTCAACTGGAGTTTTTTGGATTTTCCCTCTTTTCCCTATTTTACTATCTTGAGTGATAACAGTTTGTAAATCATATTTTTGTTTAAGAATCTCATCTATTATAAAGTGTGTGTATGATGGACTTCCAAAGAATATTATTTTCAAAACAATTCCTCAAAAATTATATAGAATAAGGTACATTTTTTCTTTCAAATTTTTTACCTTCTGCTTCTAACTTTTGAATTTTTTTTGCTATACGATCTCTCTTTAGTGAAGAAATATAATCAACAAATAATTTACCATTTAAATGGTCAATTTCATGTTGAACACAAACTGCCAACAAACCGTCAACATCACGAGTATAAAATTCTCCATTAGGTAATTGCGCTTTGAAAGTTATATTATTATATCTATTCACCTTTTCATAAAAACCTGGAACTGATAAACACCCTTCTTCAAACTCTATTTCATTCTTTTTATCTTGAATTTCAGGATTTATTAAAATTAAAGGTTCATTCCTATCAGGACTTATGTCTATAACAATAATGCGTTTAATAATATTGACTTGAATGGCAGCAAGACCTATGCCATTTTCTGCATACATAGTCTCTAGCATATCTTCAACTACTTTCTCTAAATTTGTATCAAACACCTCAACTTTAGGACATTTTTGCCTAAGTCTACTATCTGGAAAATGCAATATTTTTAGTTTGGCCATTTTTTATTTTAAAAAAGTATTTGTCAAATGCTTACATTTAATAGTATAAAGTAAAACAATAGAATTATATAAGAGTTCATATAAGAAATGAAAAATTTATTGATAGTTGAATCGCCAACAAAGGTTAAAAGTATTGAGAAGTTTCTAGGTAATGAGTATAAAGTCCTTGCATCCGTTGGGCATGTTAGGGATTTGGTGGCTACTGGTAAAAAGGGTATTAATGTAGAAAATGGATATGAACCTGTATGGAAAGTATCTAATGATAAAAAAGAAATTTTAGCAGATATTAAGAAATATTCAGAAATAGCTGAATCAGTATATTTTGCTACTGACCCAGATAGAGAAGGAGAGGCCATCTCTAAGCATATTTTTGATATTTTAAATAAATCTAAACTACTAACAAATAAGAAAATTTATAGGATTGCATTTAATGAGATAACTAAAAATGCAGTTTTAGAAGCAATAAAAAATCCAAGGGAAATTTCAGATAATTTATGGAATGCATATTTAGCAAGAAGAACATTAGATTATCTGATGGGTTATGATATATCTGAATTTTTATGGAAAAAAGTAAGCAGAGATGCGCGCGCAGGCAGAGTACAAAGCCCAGCATTACGACTAATAGTTGAAAGAGAAAAAATAATATCAGAATTTAAACCAGTTGAGTTTTGGATTACTAATGCGACATTATGTAAAGATTCTGATTGTATAACAGCTGAATTAATATCAGTTGATGGAGAAAAAATTAAAAAAGACAATATAACATCTGTTAAATCAGAAGCTGAAGCGAAAATTATAAAAAATGATATTGAAAGTAATAATAAGACTAAAATAGAATCTATTAAATCTAGTGAAAGAAAAAATAAACCGAGAGCACCTTTTACAACAGCCTCTTTACAACAAACTGCTTATACTACACTTGGTTTTTCAGTAAGACAGACATCTAGTATTGCACAAAAACTATACCAAGGCATTAGTATTGAAGACGAAGGTCTTACTGGATTGATAACATATATGAGAACTGACTCAACGAATTTGTCAGTAGATCATCTTAACGAAATTAAGGATTATCTAAATGAAAAACATCCAAAATATACACCTAAAGAATTTAGAAAATATGCAAATAAAGTTAAAAATGCTCAAGAAGCTCATGAAGCAATTAGGCCTACATCAATATTCAATACTCCTGAAAAAATAAAAAAATATTTAGATCAAAATGAATTTAAATTATATGACTTAATTTGGAGAAGAACTGTTGCTTCTCAAATGACAGATGCCATTCATAATCAGCTTACTCTAGAGATGTCGATGAATGATAAATATATTTTTAGATTTACTGGATCATTCATCAAAGAAAGTGGTTTTAAAGAGGTATATAATCCAACTTTAGACGATGATAAAGAAAAAATTAACAAAGTATTTCTTGAAGGACTAAAAGAAGGTGAAAACCTCTCATTAAAAAATGTTAATATTGAACAAAAATTTACTCAGCCGCCACCTAGGTATAACCAAGCAAGCTTAATAGC
>TARA_B100000686_G_scaffold222003_1_pt1 | contig 15253 bp, 13 predicted proteins | sample TARA_B100000686 | Tara Oceans TARA_B100000686 (sample SAMEA2622733) | marine metagenome | biome: marine biome (ENVO:00000447); feature: marine epipelagic mixed layer (ENVO:xxxxxxxxx); material: "saline water (ENVO:00002010), including plankton (ENVO:xxxxxxxx)" | depth 150 m
GTATGTGCCAAATGATTACTGGGATCGCCCATGGCATCGGCGCAGAAAGCGCTGGTCAGCCCGAGGTAATCCACCCGCTTGAAGAGTGGTCCAGGGCTTTCGCCGAGACGAGGGCAGCCCTAGACGATCCTGAGGCTCTTGAACAGAAGGTCCAGACGCCGTGGGGTCATCTGGCCGTTGACCGTTTCGTCGGCATCGTGACTGTGGACCCACTAATTCACACATTCGACCTGGCCGTTGCAACCCGCCAAGAAGTTGTCATAGACCGCGGTCTTGCCAAGGCCGGCTACATGCAACTCCAAAAAGCCGGAGACATGATACGTGGAGAACGATTTGGACCTGAAATTCAGTTAGATGGCGATGAATCGACCGTGGAGAAGTTGGTCGCAATGGCGGGCCGAAACCCGCAATTGGGCTCCTACATCAGCAGCGAGGCTCAGGCCTAGTCCGCATAAAGGTTCGAAAATTGCCGATGGATTTGATGCCTGAGACACATCCGGATTCTGCTGAGTACCCAAAATTCTGCTAGGTATCTGATTTTTAGTCGCTCTTATTAAGACGCCTGCTACGCAGCTCCTCTTCCCGAAGATCATCAATTTCTCGGAATCGTTAGAGGTTGAACTCTTTGGTTTCTTGTATTGCCGCTTCGGACAGTTCTGTTTCTTCTTCGGAGATACTTGTGCAAGCGCATCTCGGGCTGGGGTTGTCCCAGTAGGCGTCGTTGGCTGGCCGATCATCTTGGAAGGTTCGGTCCATTAGGTGGTTCGGTACATTAGGTATTGAGTGTTACCTAGCTCATGCCAATGGGTGACCTCGCGGTAGCCATACTTGTTTGACTTCGTCGTGGAAGTAGTACTGGGCGTGCCGCGAGAGTCTGGGGTTGTAGTACGGGTCATCTTGTTGGGGTGGTTCACCCCAGCGCTCACGGAAGAAGTTTTCATCTTCTATTGGGTGTAGTGAGCCTCTAAGGGCCGATTCTTGATGGAGAAGGTTGGCGTTGGGTTGATAGATCAGGTCGTATCCCAGTTGGTGGATGCGCATCGTGAGGTCAACGTCGTTAAATGCAACCCGGAGTCGCTCTTCGAATCCACCCACTTCCCAAAACACCTCAGGGCGAATCATTAGGCAAGCGGCGGTGAGGGCCCAACAGTTTCTTACGAGGTTGCCAATGCTGAAGTAGCCGCGCGAGTTGGTGTTTACGGCTACTCCTCCGACACCGACTGTGATTCCTTCGTGTTGGACGCGTCCGTCTGGAAAACTTAGTTTTGCGCCGACGGCACCGACTCGCTGTTGTTGAGCATGGCCGATCATGGCTTGCAGCCAATCCGGGTTGACAATGGTGATGTCACAGTTGAGGAAGAGCAGAAGGTCGCAGTCCATTTGCTCTGCTGCCATGTTCATCATTCGGGCATATGAGAACTGGTGTGGGAAATCGATAACCGGACCTGGGTGGGCATCCATCCACTTCAAGGTGGCCGGGTCTGAACTTTCGTTGTTGACGACCAACACTTCGGTTTCGGGCCACGAGGTCATTTGTGTTATGCCCGCGACGCACTCTGAAATGAGTTCGTACCTGTCCCGAGTGGGAATGATGATTCCTACTTTGGGTCGTCCTGCTATCGCATAGTTGATGTTGTACGTGCCTGGGTCTAGTCCTTCTTCAACGTCTCCGTTAATGCCTCTCCTATCCAGTGCTTCTTTGAGAGACCGTTGTCCTGCTGTCCACGCATCTGTTTTCTGGTCAACCCCGGCGGCGGTTGAACCTGGAAGAATTCGCCAGTGATACAGGTTGCGAGGAATATGGGCTATTTCGGTGGTGCTTTCGGTTGCGCGTAGAGCTAGGTCATAATCCTGGGCGCCATCAAATCCTGTCCGCCATCCCCCGATTCGCTCGATGAGTGCACGGCGGAAAACCGCGAAGTGGCAGACATAGTTGTAGGACAAGTGCAGGTCAGGTGACCAACCTGATTTGGCGTAGCTATGGTCGTAAGAACCGTCAGCGAAGAGTTTGTCTTCATCGGAGTAAATAAATTCGACTTGAGGGAATTTGTTTATTACCCGCACTACTTCGATGAGAGCGTCTGATCGCAAAAGGTCATCGTGATCAAGGAGCGCTAGATAATCGCCTTTGGCCATTTCGAGCGCTGTGTTCGACGCTTCTGCTATGCCGCCGTTATTGGTTCGCTCAGCAAAATCTATCCTTGGGTCTTGATCAGCGAACTGCTTGCATACCTCTCTAGGTCCATCTTCGGTGGAGCAGTCATCAACAAGACATAATTGCCAATTTTCATATATTTGTGTTCGTACAGATTCAATGGTGGCTTCTAGAACCTTTATGGGCGTGTTGTAAACGGGAGTCACTATGGAGATCAGCGGCCGATTCTTAAGGCTGGTCCCCGGATCGACATCAGGGTCGTTGAGTTGTTCACTTTCTGAACGTCGATATTGCTTGAGGTCCATTGGGTGCCGTTTCCCTGTTTGTTTGCTCTCAAGCCAGTCGGTGATCTCTTGTTCTTTGTCGGCCGGTTGAATCCCAAGGGCCGATATCGCATTTTTTGTTCCCGTGTCATCGAGGACGGGTCGAGGGGGCCGACGACGTTGCGCAGCTGTTCTAAACATCGCAAGATCTATCTCGGGGCGTTCGACGATTTCCAGGTTCCACTGAACTGGGTCATCGATATGGTGAGCGGCTTCTTTTGTCGCTATCACCGGGATATCAAATGCCCTCGCCGCTAGGAGGTGTGTCCATGCTGTCGTCCCGCTTTGTCTGAGTGAAACGAGCATCGATGCTTCCTGTAGCAAGGCGCTAAGTGGTTCATTTCTTTCTAGGTGCTCAAGATTTGAAAGTCGGTAACGCCAAGGCAGAAAGTTGCGCTCAGTGATCAGGAGCGGCGAGCCGATTACCGCATCAAGTTTTGGTGAGATGTGCTCATCGAAGTGCCGTATCGACTCAAGGTCGGGTTCTCCAAATTCGCGATGTGGCGCCGCGAGGAGCACGGGTCTCGTTCCCTGTGATTTGCCGAGGGAGATATTTGGTGGGCGAACGACCGTAATCTTGGCTTCCGTGCCGAGGGCTTCTATTTCATGACGTTCCGATTGGGAACATACCCATACCTCGTTTACTAATGCGAGTAGCTCTCGATCGCGTTGTCGCCGGAGGCTGGCTACTGTGTCGCGCCCAGCTTTTTCTGCCTCGGAAATGAGATGATCGGCGAGGTCGCTTCGTTGGATCGTTAACAGGTTGGATCCATCGATAACAAGTTGAGAATCTGGGTGATGTGTTCGACAGATGGACGCTGTCCGGTGAGCTGCGCCGTTTCCGCATAGGAAGATAACGTCGCTTGCAGTAGCCCTCCACCATTCATGCGAATCGAGGCCTAGAACTTCAAGTCGTTTTCCGTAGAGGTGTGTTTCTGCATCGGTGGGGCCGTTGAGTACGAGTCTCGTGTTCGCGTTGCTGGAGAGCAGTTCTTTGCAGATCTGTTCGGTCCTCCAACCAGTTGGATCTGCCCCGGGTCTGGGAGCAGCGTCTAGAACAATGGTGACGTTCTTTGTTTGTGCCTTACCTCTCATCCGCGGTCAAGTCGGCGTCGTAGCCATCGAAGAACTTTGACTAGATCACGTTCCAGTTGGGCTAAGACGCTGCTCCAATCGATGCTGCGCTGCAGACGAGCGGGGCCTTGATCGCGGCGAGCGATCTCCGTTTCCAGTTCGTTTAGCCGATTGTGTTGCGCGCGCAGCGCTTTTCGGGTTTTGTCGGCGTCATCTCTGGCTGCGGCAAGCTCATTACGTAATTGGAGTGATTCTTGTCGCAGTGCATCGATGGACTGATGGGCGCGTCGGCGTTGCTGGCCCCAGTGCGTCGACTGCTGTTGATGAAGGTGACGAGATTGTTCGTTGCGTTTTCTTTCTTGGGACGCTGACCTCGAGGTGATGGGTCGATTTAGTCGTAATAGTGCTGTTTGTTCGATGATTTCAGCGAGTCGGCTTACTCGGTCTTCGAGTACAGGGTTTGATTCCAGCAATGCGAGATTTGCGGATGCTGACCACAGATGGTGCTGTATCTCCTTATCGTCTGAATTTTCAAAAACGAGAACCGATCGTCCATGAAGTACGTTTGCTAGTTGGTGAAGTGCGACATCGCTTGTGATCACTACCGCCGCATTCTGTATCGCTGCGGCTAATTCTTGAGGATCTAGGTCGTTGCCGAGGGGAGTTGAAGTTTGGTTGCGAGCCGCCAATTTCGCCGCAAAGCTGGCTTGGTGTTGAAGCACGCCAATCAGAGTTACCGGGAGTTGTCGTGAGCGCGCGTGTCGAGCAATCTCTGCGGCGACTGAGTCCGATACCTGTTCGTCAACATCGACAAGGATCGATTCTTTAAGCGATGGTGCGGGGTGGATTGCATCTATGGACTCGGGGGGCAGGTAGCGACGCAGTAGTCCTATGGAGTCGTGCAGGCTTAAGTCAATTGAGGTGGGATCAACGACAAATTCTGCGGTGTGGTCAGTAACGTCAAATTCGACGAGCACATCTAGATCATGTTCTAGCTCTTCGATGTTTTCGGGCAGGTAACTGACGCTGAGGAGGGTTTCTGCCGCCCATTGGGGAGTTGTCGTTTGGGTAACGAACCATTGAAGTTCAACAGGAGCATTGCGCCATTCAATTTCGCGGCCCAATGCTAGTGTTGCGAGCCATCCAACGGGGTGGCGTTCGTCGTGGGGAAGGACTATTCCGATGTTGAGCGTTTCTCTGCCATCTAAAGACGATTTCGTTTCAATGTCAGCAGAGGCTGTCGTTGATTCCATTGAGTTCATGAATTCAGCCTCCGGGGATCTCAACAGCACCTCACGCCATGTGTGTAGGTAATTGTACGCAGCCCGGCTAGGTCAGTGGCCGCGCCTAGCTTCAGCGATTGGGATGGCCGGGAGAGCCCTTTTCGTGCGGTACGGGTGGCTGCCACCGTCCTTTTAGGTCGGTAAGGCCTTCTCGTTCAGTAGATGAGCCTGGAACGATTCGTAGCGAGTGGGACCGTTCCCAAGCGTCGTGGACGTGCATCCGGTCTCGGTCAGTTACTGAAGTAGAAAGCAGGTAGTCACCTGGTAGCAATGGGAGTTCGTCGATGATGAAATCGACGTATCCGCGTCCAACTCCGATAGGGCCAGTTTCGAGATGCTGCAGAGCGCTATTGGGTGACGCCAGGTGGACTCCTGTCGCGTGGTGGAGCTTTAGCGCGAACACGGGTTCTTCCACTGGGGTTTCGGTCTCGTACCAAAGACGGACGATGAGGGTATCGCCTGAGCTTGGCAGCGGGTTGGCTAGCCACTGTTCATCTAGATAGTCGATATGGAAGACACGTATTTCGCCGCTTCCTCTACGAACTTCTATTTCGGTTAGGGAAGTATCGGTATGAATTTGTTCATCATCTTCAGCCCGAAGTTTTTGTGCTTCTTCGGCATTGACTGCGTCGAGATAGGCCCAGCAGACCTCAGTCGCCTCACCAGCTTGCATCAGGTGACCATGGTCGAGCCATCCAACCTCATCGCATAGCCCTTCTACTAGAGGAAGGGAGTGGGATACGAGGACAATTGTCGTGCCGGCGCGGCGGAGCTCGTAGAGATGTTCGAGGCATTTGCGTTGAAAAGCTTCGTCTCCTACGGCAATAACTTCGTCGATTAGAAGTATCTCCGGAGCTACATGTACAGCTACCGCAAAACCAAGTCGGACATACATTCCGCTTGAAAGGATCTTGACTGGGGCGTCAATGAATTCTCCTATATCGCTAAATTCAATAATTTCGTCGACAGCTAGGTCCATTTCCTTGCGGCTGAGGCCGAGAATCGCCCCGTTGAGGTAAATGTTTTCTCGACCACTTAGTTCTGGATGAAATCCGGATCCAAGTTCCAGCAGCGCCGAAACCCGCCCATTGACTTCCATCGTGCCTGTCGTCGGCTGATGGATACCGGCCATCAACTTCAGCAGCGTTGTTTTCCCTGAACCGTTGTGACCGATTAGGCCGTGGAATGAACCCGGCGCGATGTTGAGTGAGACATCTCTGAGAGCCCAGAATTCGCTACTGGACGATCGTTTTCTGCGTCGCACAACAGCTTCTTTTAAAGAGTCAGGACGGTCTCGTTGTATTCGGTAGCGCTTCGATATTGCCTGAGCGGAGATGATGGGTTTCACATATCCTCACTCAACAGCATTGATCGTTTGGCAAAAAATCTCCATCCCAAACCAAAGATGGCCAACGAGTAGACCAAGAGGGTTGCCCATCTAACCAGGCTCGGCCATTGCAGTAGGTAAGCCGACTCTCGCGCAGCGGCGACAAATTGATTCACCGGGTTCCACTCCACAATTTTTCTTATGGGTAGGCCCCAGTGCTGTTCGGGAATAATTCCGATTGGGTAGACAATGGGCACGAGAAAGAACAGGGCGTTCAAAACAATTCCGACCAAGTATTGGACGTCTCGGTAGTGGGTGTTCAGCACGCACACAAAAAATCCGATTCCTAGGCCGAAAATTCCTGCAAGGGCGAGAATGAGTGGCAACGCCAAGGTGCTGAGGCCAATATTGCCTACAAGCAGCATCACAATGAGTAACACCCCAGCTTCAATTGCTGATTGGACTGCCAAAGCTAAGGCGCTACCAAATATCGCCGTTTCGGGGGGAAAGAAGACCTTTCGTCGGAGATCTCCTATGGCTCCAAGCCATCCTATGGAGCCATTAATCATGCCTGCGAATAACAGCCAGACAACGAGTCCAGTGAACAAAAAAAGAGCAAAGTTTTGGGATCCGTTTCCTGCGGCAGGTGGGGCAGCTCTGAAGAAAACCGAGAACACCAGGCTATACACGAGGATGGTGGACAGAGGGCTGAGCATGGACCACGTCCATCCGAGGAGGCTGCGCTTGTATCGGGATTTAAGTTCGCGCCTGGCGAAGTTCCGAACCAGCGGGGCGTACTTGCTCGCCGATGTGATTAGGCTCCCCCGAGTCACTGCTCCGCTGCCTTCTTAGGCCTCCACCATGTTTCATTGTTTCGGTACCAGTCGACTGTCGCTGCTAGACCACTTTCGAGGTCGATTCGGGGGTTCCAGCCCAGGTCGCGTACTTTGTTCGAGTCTACCGAGTAGCGGAAATCGTGGCCGGGGCGATCTTCAACGTGAATTATCCAGGATTCGTCGCGTTCACATAAACCGAGCAATATTTTAGTGAGTTCGAGGTTGGAGATTTCGTTTCCAGCGCCGATGTTGTATATCTCGCCCACTTCGCCGCTTTGTAGAACATGTTGTATCGCTGCGCAGTTATCACCAACATGGATCCAGTCTCTGATATTTGTTCCATCACCGTAAATCGGCACTTGCAGACCGTCGAGCAAGTTGGTGACGAATAGAGGTATCAGCTTCTCGGGGAACTGGAAGGGGCCGTAGTTGTTAGAGGAACGTGTGACGACAACCGGTAGATCGTGGGTTATGTGATGTCCCATAGCGATTAGGTCTGATGCCGCTTTGGAGGCTGAGTAGGGACTGCTTGGCGCGAGCTTGTCTTTTTCACTGAAAGAGCCTCGATCAGTTGATCCGTAGGTTTCGTCGGTGGATACATGCACGAACCGTTGGATTTCCATCTGGCTGGCGAGGTCACACAGTGTGTTCGTGCCCACGCAATTGGTTGTTACGAACCGTTCAGAACCATCGATCGATCGATCAACGTGGCTCTCTGCAGCGAAATGGAGGACGGCGTGATGGCCATCCATTGCTGAGGCAACCACTTGACGATCACATATGTCTCCCTCGACGAAGATGACCCGTGGGTCGTCGACAAAGTCGGACATTGTGTCTCGACTCCCGGCATAGGTGAGCGCGTCGAGGATGGTTATCTCATCGTCACTATTGGCTAAATGGAATCTGACGAAGTTAGAGCCAATGAAGCCAGCGCCGCCGGTTACGAGAACCTTCATAGTTCGGTCAGTTCCTCAGCCCATATCGAGGTCGATCTACTTCCGGGATGTCGTTTTTGAATGGGTTCGATTGGTCACGTTCAGAAAGAGTTGGGTTCTCTACGCCCCAGTCGGCAGCTATTTCGGGGTCGTTCCAGGCAACTCCTAGTTCGTCATCTGGGTTGTAGTAGCTGTCGACCATATAGGTGATAGTTGCATCAGTAAGCGTGGCAAAGCCATGGGCGACACCTGGAGGTATGAAAATGCCTCGATGTTCGGTCCCTACCAGATCGGTTTGTTCGGTGACACCTTCGGTCGGTGAACCTCGTCTTAAGTCGTGAAGCACGACTCGAACGGTTCCAAATGGTATGTACCAATAGTCAGCTTGGTGCAGGTGATAGTGGAGTCCTACGACGCATCCACTTTCTCGGTCTCCACGATTTGCTTGGATCATTTCTCTGGACCCTTCGGGAATCCATTCGCGCCGGTACGTTTCAACGAAGAAGCCTCGTTCGTCTGCGTAGACGTTCGGGGTGACGACGTGGACACCTTGAATATTTTCTGACGATACGACTTCAGCCATGCGGTTCTAGGTTATTGCCTCGTTGGGGTTGGCGGTTAGCGCGCATCGAGTCGTAAATGCTCCACATCGCCTGCTGCGATGACCTGAACCTCATTGTTTTCTGTTTCTAATATGAGTTGGCCATGTTCGTCGAGGTCGACGGCGCGCCCCACAATCTGTTGGATTTTCGGTTCTGTCCCCAGTTGCACTCGCACTTGTTTTCCGAGGGTGCCAGAGTGTTTTCTCACTTCTTGGAGTAACTGTTGTTTGCCATTCGGATGCAACAACGAGGTGTACTCGACTTCAAGATTCTGAAGAATTTTTAGAGCAAGGGCGCTTCTGTCAATCGAAGATCCCGATAACACGTCGAGACTGGTCGCTATGGATCGCAATTCAGCGGGCACCACTCCCCAACCTGTGTTGATTCCTATTCCAATCACGAGAGCATCGACTGAAGCGTCCTGAATAAGTGTTTCGGTCAAAATGCCAGCGACTTTTCTGTAGCCAATGTCGGCTTCGACATGCTGATCGAAGGGGGTGTCTATGACTAGGTCATTGGGCCATTTGATCTCTAGGTTGACGTCAGTCAGATCGGCGACTGCGTTTCGCGCCGCTAAGGCAAGTGCTGACGTGGCTAGCGACGCGTCGCTGGGTGGCAAACTTTCAGTTGGAGGGCGAAGGAGGATTGACATCATTAGCGAAGTGCCCGCGGGGGCAGTCCACGTTCGTCCTCTTCGTCCCCTACCCGCGGTTTGTAAATCAGCGATTATCACCTCTCCCTCTAGCGCACCTTGACGAGCGCGCTCCAACAGTGCCGTGTTGGTGGAAGGGATCTCAATCACCCAAGTGACGTCATTGAACCGAGTTTTTTCAACTGCATCGAACTTGGGGATTTCCACATTCCTGAGAATACTTAGTCATTTGTCAAATTATTTAAGAAAGAAAATTGCTCAAATGAGGCAAAAGGGTCTGATTGTGGCACGATTGCAGATCGTACGTTTGTGCTTGGAAGGCTGAACCCGTGTTCTCAAAGATCTTGATCGCTAACCGCGGAGAAATCGCTGTTCGAGTGATTAGGGCATGCCGCGAACTGGGTATTGCAAGTGTCGCTGTGTACAGCGAACTCGACCGCAACGCGCTGCATGTTCGACTAGCGGATGAGGCTTACGCTTTGGGCGGCGAAACAGCAGCTGACTCGTATTTGAATACTTCAGCGATTCTCGATGCCATTGCGCAAAGCGGAGCCGAAGCAGTTCACCCGGGGTATGGCTTCTACAGCGAAAACGCTGACTTTGCGCGAGCGATCACCGATCGGGGCGTGACTTTCATCGGTCCCCCGCCGGCTGCGATCGAAGTAATGGGAGACAAAATTTCTGCCCGACTTGCTGCTGAAAAAGTCGGAGTTAGTGGGGTTCCCGGCACCACGGAGATCATCGAGGACCCGGATGAGGTTCGGAGCTTCGGTGAGGAAAACGGCTACCCAGTCGCGATTAAGGCTGCCTACGGTGGTGGCGGGCGGGGCATGAAGGTGGTGCATTCGGCCGATGAAGTGGATGCCGCCCTGGAATCCGCTCAGAGAGAAGCAGAAAGCTTTTTCGGTCGCAGCGAGTGTTACATGGAGCGATATCTGACATGGCCGCGGCACATAGAAATGCAGATCATCGCCGACCAGCACGGGAACACTGTCTGGTTAGGTGAAAGGGACTGTTCAGCGCAGCGCAGGCATCAGAAGCTCGTCGAAGAGAGCCCCGCTCCAAATTTTCCAGACGAAGTTCGGCAGGCTATGGGCGAGGCAGCGGTTGCTGTCGCCAAAGGTTGCGACTACACAAACGCTGGAACGGTCGAGTTTCTATTTCAAGACGGCGAATTTTACTACTTGGAAATGAACACAAGGCTGCAAGTCGAACACCCTGTAAGCGAGCTGGTATCAGGGGTTGATCTCGTTAGGGAGCAGATTCGGGTAGCAGCGGGAGAAAAGCTGTCATTTTCTCAAAGCGAGGTGGAGCAACGCGGTCACGCGATCGAAGTGAGGATAAACGCTGAGGACCCAGCAGGTGGTCGGTTTCTTCCCTCTCCGGGCACTCTGAGCGAGTTACGGATCCCCGATGGATTTGGTGTTCGTTGGGATGGTGGTTATGAAGCAGGTGACACGGTTTCTCAGTTTTACGACAACTTGGTCGGGAAACTCATCGTGTGGGGTTCGGACAGAGACACAGCCATATCGCGTATGCGCAGCGCTCTCACCGAACTTGAAGTTGGAGGGATAGCCACGACGGCAGTTGCACATAGCGCCATTTTGGCTAGCCCTGATTTTCAGTCCGGAGAACACAGCACAAAATGGGTTGAGGAGTCTCTTGACTTGAGCGATGTTTCTGGGTCTCCTAAGGACGCCGCTGAAGTGGCAGATGAGGAACCTTTGACTCGCAAAGATGTCGTTCTTGAAGTCAATGGTAAACGTTTCGAAGTTGCAGCTTGGGTTCCTGAAACCGTGGGCGCATCGGCTCAACCCAAGAGCACCAAGCCTCGAAGATCGGCTTCGACTGCTGGAGGTTCGGCGGGATCTGGTCAGGTCGCTGTGCCGATGCAGGGAACTATCGTCAAAGTTCTTGTCGAAGTTGGCCAAGAAGTCACAGAAGGTGAAGCGGTGGTGGTCTTAGAGGCGATGAAGATGGAGAACAATATAAATGCCGACAAGTCAGGAACGGTGACTGAACTGAAGGTGAGCCCAGGAGACACTGTGGGCGCTGGTGACGTTGTCGTAATCATTGAGTAGCGGTCGCGACCAACGATTGCTTGAACCCTGCGAGACTGGTGGCGATGACGAATAAGGGCGTTCGGGAGTGGCATTTATGCGTGGCGTGATCCTCGCTGGCGGCGCCGGAACACGCTTGTTTCCTCTGAGCCAGGTTGCAAGTAAACAGCTGCAGCCGGTGTACGACAAGCCAATGATTTACTACCCGCTGGAAACCCTGATGAGCAGCGGAATTAAAGACATCTGTCTGATTAGCTCACCACATGATCTGCCTATTTTTCAGCGAGTTTTGGGCAATGGGCACCAATGGGGTATCGAGCTTTCCTATGAAGTGCAACCGGAGCCGGGCGGGATAGCTCAAGCGGTGATCATCGGGGAAAGCTTTGTCCGGCAAGAGCCTTTCGCTCTAGTCCTCGGAGACAACATTTTTTATGGCCCAACTGGTCTGAAGCCTCTAATTTCGACTTTTGGTGGCGGTGCCGTCATCTGGGGGTATCCGGTAAAGGATCCACAGCGTTACGGAGTAATCGAAATTGATTCTTCGGGTTCAGTTATGTCGATTGAGGAAAAGCCAGACGATCCAAAAAGCGATTTAGTTGTGCCTGGGCTTTATGTGTACGACGGTACGGCGGTTTCCAGGGCGAAAGGTTTAACGCCAAGTAACCGGGGCGAGTTGGAGATCACGGATCTGAATTTGAGCTTTCTCAATGACGGCCAGTTAAGTGCAGTTGAGTTAGGGCAAGACGTCACCTGGATGGATTCAGGGACTCATGAGAGTCTTCTTGAAAGCTCTGCTTTTGTAGCCGCGATCGAGAAAGAACATGGCCACAAGGTCGCGTGCTTAGAAGAGGTTGCTTACAAGATGGGCTTCATTTCTCAGACAGAACTAGCTCAAACCATCGAAAAGATGCCAAAGTCGCCGTATAGGACCTATTGCGAAAGGTCGATTTTGGGGTGAGGGGTCCACGGGTCGACGCTGGAACACGTTGGACCCTGGTCATTGTTGTCGCGACGGTCATCATTAGTTTGGGTTTGTCGCTTGTTGGCGCGAGAACATTTTTGCGGTCTGACACGGTTTTGCGATGGGCCCCATGGAATGAAAGCCAGCCGATAGATCTTGAACTGACCTCTATTCCAGTAGCTGATCCGGTGGATTCGGGATTTCCTGCACAGGAATTGTTCTATCGGCAAGTCGCGGATGGCGATTTAGCTTGGTGGAATCCTTATCCGGCAGGCGGAACTCCGTTGGCTTCGGTTCCACATCAGGGTTTGTTTGATCCTCTGAATTTGCCGTTCTTACTACTTCCAGATCGCGTAGCGCCTGCTTGGGTAAAGCTGCTTGAACTCTCAGTCGCCCTTGGAGGGGCGTTTCTGTTGCTCAGGAACGTCGGAGTCTCCCGCTCACCTTCGTTGGTAGCTGGATTTATTTACGCGTTTAGCGGCTTTCAAACAGTCTGGACGAATTGGCCTCAAAGTCATGTTGGGGCTTATTTGCCGTGGCTGTTGTGGGCATCTGAGCGTCTTTTACGCAAGCGCAATATGTCTTCGTGCTTTGCGATTTCGTTTGTTACCTGCTCAATGCTTCTTGCAGGATTTCCAGCGCTGACAAGTTGGGGCGTGGCTTTGATGTTGCTGTGGCTCGTCTTGCGTTCTCGGACTGAGTTCCGAACGGAAGGGCAAACACTCGGTTTGGTTGTTTCCGCTGTTGGGTCTGTGATTGTCGGCGCCGGACTTGCTGCTTGGCAGTTGTTGCCGTTTCTTTCTCAGTTACAAGCTACTGATCTCGCTCATCGTGCCCAGACGGTCGCTGACCATCTTTCCTCTTCGTTGATTGCGACGGTTGCGATTCCGACCGCTTTCGGTTCGCACGCGCAGGGTTTTTTCTACGGCGACCGCAATTACATTGAGACCTGCGCTTTTCTTGGCGCAGGGGCAACAGTGCTTGCTGCAGCGGCCATCTTTTCGCGCCCTTCATCGACTGTTTCCAGATCTATTACTGGAATCATCGCCGCTTTACTGAGTTTGGTCACCATCTTGATCTTCGGTGGGGGGCCTCTTTTGGCTATGGCACAGAGATTTCCCGTTTTCGATTCAAATTTTGTGGGCCGAATGCGTTCAATTTGGCTTCTCCTGCTCGCATTATTGGTTGGTCTTGGACTGGAAGCGCTGAGGTCTAGCGACAACAGTCGCTTCGGACTTGATGTTCAAAGGTGGCGTTTTCAGGTAATTGGGGTCTCTGTTGTCTCGCTCGCGTCGATCTTCGGTGTCGTGTACGTGTTGCGTCGCGCATCTCAGGAGGGACATTTATTTGAAGTTGGGCGAGCGGTAGTCGTAGCAGGAGTCGCAGCAGCAGTTGTTATCTGCGCTGTCGCGTTGCGGAGCAGGGTGGGGGATTTCCTTCCTGTAATAGTTGCTGTTGTTGCCGCTGTGGAGATCCTTGTTTTTGTCACTCCGTTTTGGCCTAGCGAGGTCCCTGAACGGCACTATCCCACTACTCCAGCTCACGAGTTTCTTGCCGATCAAGCCGTTGGTGATCGAATAGCTACACATGACTTAGCCTTCTACGCGGGCACGACGACTCACTATGGGATTCGAACCATTACTGGCCATGTGTTCCATCAGCCAACGTGGAGGGATCTACTAGTTGCCATCGATCCGGAGGCGTTCGAACGGTCGTACACGTTTTCGTTTCTCGAATTTTTTGATGTGAGTCGTTTGGAGTCTTCGGTATTGGATCGGATGGCGGTGAAGTGGCTTGTCACTCAAGTCGATTTTCCGTTACCGGGAAATCCTTTCGTGATCTCTGAGGGCACTACCGTTCGGGGACTCAAACGGGGAGCGGCTCTCCAGGTGGCGGTGGACTCGCGACCAATCCGTGGTGTTGAACTTGAGGTCGTCGAGGATTTCATTACCGATGACCTTGCCGGACGTCTGAGGGTCGAAATTGTTGCACCTGATGGCACGATTCGCACTGGGCGTCGCCACATTCGAGGATTTTTGCCGGCGGGCCGGCACTGGATACCAGTCGCTGCAGAGGATCTGCCAGTCGGTGGCGAAATGATGATCCGGATCAGAGTTGACGCTGACGACGGGATTTTGAAGTTGCGATCCGATGATTCTGGGGCACCGGCGTTGAACGGAATGGAATTCGCTGGGGAATCGCTTCGTTTGGCATATGCCGATGATGTCGTCATCTGGGAGAATTTGAACGTATTGGAACGCTTCCGGTTCGCATCTGAGGGGCTGGTTGTTCCTGACGGCAGCGACAGGGTTCGAGTGTTGCAATCCCCTCTTCCCCCTGAGGTGGTGGTGCTCTCCGAACAGTCGTCTCACTTAACTGGTGTTGTTGGATCTGAGGCAGTAATTACACAAGTAGATGATCAGTTAGATCGTCTCGCAATTTCGGTCAGTGCGCCTGCTGCAGGGTGGTTGGTGGTCGCGGACGCGATGCAGAGCGGTTGGCATGCAACGGTAAATGGATTGTCTCGACCGTTGGTTGCGGCTGATCACGCGTTGGTCGCTGTGCCTATACCCGAGGGGGTTAGCGCCATCACTTTGGAGTACAGGCCGCCAGGTTTGCGAGCTGGGGTGACAATTTCCATGGCGTCGCTGGCCCTTATTTTATTGTTGGCGTTAGGTGGTGCACGGAGAAAGAGTGCTGCTCAAAAATCTGGGTCTGATCCTTCTTCGGTGTTGCTGTAACTTCCGAGCGAGAGTTCTATATTTCGGACCCGGCGAAGGACCCGTTCGGTAATAACCCGGTTGGTTCTAAGCAAGTCTGCAAGCAATCCCAGCATGAGCATTTGCACCGAAACGAGTAGGCAAACGGCTCCGACTATAAGTGACTGGATATGTCCTTCTCCACCAGCGCTCAGGTAATACCAGCCGAATCGTCCAAAAAGTATGAGACCGACCGCGGCGAACACGGCAGCTGGAATGTTGAAGAAACGGAGAGGCTTATGCATGGCGTATACCCGGGAGATAGTTCCTGCTGACCTTCGAACGT
>TARA_B100000686_G_scaffold41924_3_pt1 | contig 15248 bp, 17 predicted proteins | sample TARA_B100000686 | Tara Oceans TARA_B100000686 (sample SAMEA2622733) | marine metagenome | biome: marine biome (ENVO:00000447); feature: marine epipelagic mixed layer (ENVO:xxxxxxxxx); material: "saline water (ENVO:00002010), including plankton (ENVO:xxxxxxxx)" | depth 150 m
CTGTGGATGATGACTCAGCTAAAGACACTAAACAAGCAACAAATGGTGCAGATAGTATGTCTGATAATTTCAATGAAGGAACCTCTAATAGCTTTGTCTGGGATGACCTATATAAAAAACTTAATATTTCAGGCTTATCTTTAGATTTAGCTAAAAACTCTATATATATTCCCAATGGTAATGGACAAGCAATACTCAAAATCTCTCAAAATAAAAAAGATGTTTATCCAAAAACTTGTATCAATGATCTCATTAACCAAATCAATCATTTTTTTGATAAAAAAATATCAATAGAAATAGAATATGAAGAAAATTTAATCTCCCCATCAGTAAAGGAGGAAAAAAAAGAACAGGATGAAGTCGATGAAGCTTTTAATAGTGCTGATACAGATAAAAATATAAATAATATAAAAGAGCATTTTGATGCAGAAATTGATAAAAATTCCATTAAAAAAATTAAAGGTAGATAGCAGAGGTATTAATAGATGAGTATATTGGATAAAATGAAAGAGGCAAAAGAAGTCTTGGGAAATGCAAAAAAAGCTCAAGAAGAAATTGAAAAAATCTCAGTTCAGGGTGAATCAGGTGCTGGAGCAGTGAAAGTTATGATGAAAGGAAATCATAAAATTATTGATATAGAAATCGAATCTTCTGCTCTTAGCAATGATAAAAAAATGTTAGAAGATTTGATTGTTGCTGCTTGCAATGATGCTATTAATAAGGTGGAGAAAGAAATTAAAAATAAAATGGGAGACTTAATGAATCTTCCTTCAGGATTTAAACTTCCTTTTTAGTAATGAAACAGTCAAAAAACTTAAATGACTTAATCGAAGCCTTAACAATACTTCCTGGAATAGGAAGAAAATCAGCCCAAAGAATGGCATATCAGCTTATTAGGTCTAACAAAGATTTAACACTGAATTTGGCGGATAAATTAAATAATATTACGTCTAATATAGCTAGCTGTAAAATTTGTGGGATATATCTTGATATTGAAGATGTTGAAAAACAAATAAATGGTGAATGTCATATTTGTATAGCACAAAATAAAGACCCAACAAAAATTTGTGTTACAGAGTCACCGTCAGATGCTTATATTATTGATCAAAGTACTGACTACAATGGATATTTTTTTGTATTAGATGGAAGTTTATCTCCATTAGATGGAAGGGGCCCAATTGAAGTTGGTATAAAAAGGCTAGAAGAAAATCTTGAAGAAAAAAAAATTACTGAATTAATTCTTGCTACTAGTACAACTGTTGAGGGTGAAGCAACCGCACATTATGTTCAACAACTTGCTTCCAAAATTAATATAAAAGTATCAAGAATTGCATTTGGAATCCCATTGAACGGGGAATTAGGCTATTTAGATAGCGAAACAATCTCTCATGCATTTAATGAACGAAAAATTATTTAAATTCAGTTTTTAAACCTTTAGCAGCCTATCAATTTTTGCTGCACATATAAAATCATTTTCAGACAATCCATCAATCGCATAAGTAAAATATTTTACGTTGGCACTATTATATGTAAAAGTAATTTCTGGATGATGATCTTCTTGATGAGAAATCCAAACAATAAGATTAATCAAAGATGTTATTTCATAATAATTTTTTAATTTATATTCTCTAAATATTTTTTTATTATCTTCAGTTATTTGCCATTCATTGGTCAGTTGATTTAATAATTTTTTTGATTGTTCTTTATCAAGTGGTTTTACTCCACCTTCACAGGGCATACATTTTCTTTGAGATAAGTTTTTTTTGCTATCCATTATCTACGATTTTAATTTTTTAATTCTTTCAAATACTGTTGGGTGAGTATAGTAGAAATTAGCATATAGAGGGCTAGGTTTTAAAATAGTTAAATTTTCTTTATAAAGTTTAATTAGGGCAGATATTAAATCATCCTTATTGGTATATTTTTTTGCAAAACTGTCAGCTTCATATTCATTTTTTCTAGAAAATGAAGTCAATAGTGGAGTTATAAAGAAACCAACAACTGGAAACAATAAACTATAAGTTAATATAATAGTTGAGGGGGCAATTGTATTAACTCCAACTGCATGAAAGAAAATATCTAAGGTAGATAATTTATACATTATAAAGAAAACAAATAAACTTAGAATCATATTTAGTACAATGGATTTTAAAATATGTTTTTCTTTATAATGACCAATTTCATGGGCCAGAACAGATGTTACTTCATTAACTGAAAGATTCTCAAGTAAGGTATCAAAAAAAACTATTCTTTTATTTTTATGGAAACCAGTAAAATAAGCATTTGAATGCTTTGACCTTTTTGATCCATCCATCACATAAACATTTTTGATATTAAAATCTACTTTTTCTGTTAAGTCATCAATTGCTTTCATAATATTTTGATCACCAATTTTTTTAAACTTATTAAAAAGTGGGGATATAAGTGTTGGATATACATATAACAAAATGATATTAAATAATAAGAAAACAACCCACATCAATACCCACCAGTTTTTTTCAAAATTAGAATATAGAAATAAAAAAGACAGAAATAAAATAGATATAATTAAGAGAGAAAGCATAAGTGATATTAAAAAATCTCTTATAAATAATCCTATTGTCATCTTATTAAACCCATATTTTTCTTCAAGAATAAAAATTTTATAAAGGGACATAGGAATTCCGAGCACCGTCATTATTAAAAAGAAAGTTATTATGATAAATAATTCTGGATTCATAAATCCAAAAATAAAGTCTTTTTTTGAATATAAGGAAGAGGTGGTTTCTATAAGGTATTCTAGACCTCCGGCAAATAAAAAAAGATAAATTATAAAAATTTGTACAATTAAATTAAGCATTGAAATTATAAGCTTATCTATATTGTATAAAGTTGATTTTTCTAGATGTTGTCTATTAAGTTTCAATAATTTTAATTCATTGTCCGTTATCTTAATAGATTTTACATATCTAATTTGAATAGCATCTAGAGCAAATCTTGTCAGAAAATATATAAGTAATGTAAAAAGAATTAATGATGTAACCATATATTCAAGTATCAATTTATATTATATTTAAATATGATACTCTATGACGATGAAAGATAAAAGTAACTTAATTTGGATTGATCTCGAAATGACTGGCCTAGACACACAAAGAGATCATATTATTGAGATTGCTACTATTGTCACCGACAAAAATTTAAATATCTTAGCTGAAGGACCTGTTTATATTATCAATCAACCGAAATCTGTGCTCAATAGTATGGATGATTGGAATACAAACCAACATACAAAGAGTGGTCTATTCGAAAAAGTAATTGAAAGCACTACTAATGAAACTCAAGCTGAAAAGGGTACAATAAAATTTCTAGATCAGTTTGCTTTTAAAGGACATTCACCTATGTGTGGCAATAGTATTTGTCAAGATAGACGTTTTTTGGCTAGATGCATGCCAGAGTTAGAATCTTTTTTTCATTATAGAAATCTTGATGTTACCTCAATCAAAGAAGTTGGTAGGCGCTGGTATTATGAGGACATAGACAATTTCCAAAAAAGTTCTAATCATAGAGCGTTGGATGATATAAGAGATTCTATTGCCGAATTAAGATACTATCGGAAGACAATATTTAAGATTTAGTAGTTATTAATTTTAAAAAGTTATTTTTCTTTTTTCCTACTAGATAAGTATTTTTTTCAAACTTTTTATTTGGTAAAGGGTAATCTTCAGAATGATGCAAGCCTCTACTCTCTTTTCTAGTCAGGGCCGACTCAATAATAAGCTTTGAAACCTCAATAATGTTCCTTAATTCTAACAAATCTGATGTTAATTTATGTTTGTGATAATATTCGTTAACCTCATTTTCAATAATTTTTATTCTCTGAAGAGCTCTTGATAATCGTTTGTCTGATCTGACAATACCAACATAGCTCCACATAATTTTCCTAAGTTCATCCCAATTATGTGAAACTACAATATTTTCTTTTGACTCAGAAACATAGCTATCATCCCACTTAGGAAGTTCAGTGATTCCATGTTTGAAGTTTTTAATTGATAGAGTGTTTATATCTTGAGCACATTTCATTGCCATAACTAAGCATTCCAGCAATGAATTACTAGCAAGTCTATTTGCGCCATGAAACCCAGTATGTGCAGCTTCGCCTAAAACATATAGCCTCTGAACTTCAGTTTTCCCATTAATTTTTGTTTGTACTCCTCCGCATGTATAGTGTGATGCCGGTACGACTGGTATTGCGTGTTTTGTAATATCAATTCCAATTGCCAAACATTTTTTATAAATTAGTGGAAATCTCTTTTTTATGAATGTTGCTGATTTGTGACTTATATCTAATAGAACATGCAAGAAACCATATTCTTTCATTTCAGAATCTATAGCTCTTGCAACCACATCTCTTGGCGCTAGTTCTTTTCTCTCATCATATTTCTCCATAAAAGTTTTTCTATTAGGAGTTAAAAGTTTGGCTCCTTCTCCACGTAAAGATTCTGATATAAGAAAAGATTTAGCATGAGGATGATACAAGCACGTTGGATGGAATTGTACAAACTCCATATTTGCTATTTTACAACCCGCTCTATATGATATTGCAATTCCATCTCCAGTTGAAGTTTTTGGGTTTGAAGTAAATTGATATAATTTACTGGCTCCACCAGTTGCCAGTATCACTCTCTCAGCTATATGAGTTTCAACATTCTTATTTTTTTGGTTAAAAATGTATGCACCTACACACTCATTTGATTTTTCAATATTAGGTTTTGATGTTATTAAATCAATTATTTGACAATTACTTAATATTTTAATATTTTTCTTCGTTTTTATTTCTTCCAATAATCTCTTATGTATAATCTTTCCAGTTTTATCCATAATATGATATATTCTCCGTTCACTATGACCGGCTTCGAGAGTTAAATTGATTAAACCATCTTCTTTAGTGAATTGTATATTTTTTTTATTTAACCAATCTATAGCATTTGGCGCCTCATTGATAATTTCCATAGCAACTTTTTTATCAACAAGGCCATGACCATTTTTAAGCGTATCGTAGAAATGTTTTTCAAAGCTGTCTGTTGTAGATGAAACGGATGCTATGCCACCCTGTGCCCACGCAGTTGAACAATCAGTCAATTGGTTCTTTGTAACTAAGGTAACTTCAAATTTTTTGGACATTGATAAAGCAGCTGCTAAGCCCGATAATCCCGAACCAGCGATTAAGATATCTGTCCTTTTAATGGAATTCATATATAGTAAAATAACATTATTGAATACCTTTGCAAAACCAATCTTTTTGGTAAGTTTTTATGGACATTAAAGATGATTTTACTCTAATTAGGCAGTGTCTGGATGGTGATACCAGTTCATTTGAGTTTATTGTAAAAAAGTATCAATTAAAAACAATCAATCTCAGCTATAAATATACAAAAAATTATGCTGATGCGGAAGAAGTAGCTCAACAGTCTTTCTTGCGTGCTTTTAACTCTCTTGATAAATTCAGATTTGAAAGCCAATTTTCTACATGGATGCATAGAATTACGGTCAATTGTGCCCTAAACTTTATTAATTCCAAAGAAAAGATGAAGGAAAAGGAAACTATTTCAATAGATTCTGGTCATACTAGTAAGCAGGGAGATATGGCTATAAAGTCACAGATTCCAGCAGGTATGGAGATAGAGACCCCATATAATCATTATAATATGGGAAAACTGGCAGGCCATACTGAAAAGGTTTATAATTCATTACCTAAAGACCTTAAATTGGTTGTAAAGTTAAGGGAGATTGAGGATTTGAGTTATGAGGAAATTTCGGATAAAACAGGTATGCCTATTGGCACTGTGAGATCGAGATTACATAGAGCTAGAGAGATGATGATCAAAGCTTTGAAGGATTATTTAGATGAATAAAAATGAATTAAAAAATTTGGAGATTTTATACTTTATTAAGTCTTTTTTAAAAAAAGATTTTCCTCGTTTTTTATCCAAAGATTTTTCATCAAAAGTAATGGAGAAAATTGATAATCAGCCACGAAAAACATATTTTCAATATTTCACAAAGCTCGCAATAGCCTCATCTTTTGCTATTGTGACATTGGCTTTGATTAAAGTGATAAGTTTTGATGCTTATAATTTTGAATCAACAACAATAACTAAGACTAAAACCCCAGTATACAATACATCCAATCAGCAAATAGATAAGGACTGTCAAATACACAAAAATAACAAAGCTGAACTGGGTGATAAAAAATGCGAATAAAGCTAAACGCTGCTCCTCAATTATTATTTTTTATACTAACATTATCTTTTTCTAGTAATGTTTTTTCGCAAACAAATCTTCCTGATTTTACATCGGTTGTTGAAAAGAATATACCAGCTGTGGTAATAGTTAATGCAACCAAACAAGTTAAAAATAATTTTAATAACTCTCCTTTTAATTCGCCAGATATACCTGACGACTTAAGAGATTACTTTGGAAGATTTTTTGACCCAAAAAATAATAATAATAATCAGATTGAAAGACAAATGCCTTCTGTTGGATCTGGTTTTATATTAACAAGTGATGGCTATATCATGACTAATAATCATGTAGTTAGCGATTCAATTGAAATTTCAATTACTTTGAGCGATGAAACAGTGTTAGAAGCTAAACTAATTGGTTCAGATTCAAGAAGTGACTTAGCTCTATTGAAGGTTGATGGAAAAGACTTACCTATAGTTTCTGTTGCTACAGCAGATAATCTAAAAGTAGGAGAATGGGTTTTAGCAATAGGATCACCATTTGGTTTTAGTCATACAGTAACTGCCGGAATAGTCAGTGGTAAACAAAGAAAACTTCCAAATGAAAGCTATGTACCATACATTCAAACTGATGTAGCTATCAATCCAGGTAATTCTGGAGGCCCATTATTTAATCTCTCAGGTGATGTAGTTGGTGTTAATGCGCAAATATATACTAGAACAGGTGGATTTATGGGCGTATCTTTCGCTATTCCATCAGAAACGATGTTAGATGTTTTCAGTCAATTAAAAGATGAAGGGAAAGTTACGAGAGGCTGGCTGGGTGTTTTTATACAAGAAGTAGATAAGAATTTAGCAAAAAGTTTTGGCATGGACAAACCTACAGGAGCTGTAATAGCAAAAGTCTTAAAAGATAGTCCAGCAAGTAAATCTGGATTAAAACAAGGAGATGTTATTTTAAAGTTTAATGGAGAGACAATTAAAAAATCTGGCGATCTACCACCTTTAGTCGGAATGACTAAAGTTAATGCTAAAGTGAAAGTTGAAATATTAAGAAACAATCAAAATTTAAATGTTTTTGTAAGAATTGAAGAATTGCCAGCAGAAGAGGACATAGCTAGCATTCAGCAGGAAAAGATTAAAAAAACACAGATGTCAGGCATAACAGTGAGTGATATCAATGATGTCACTAAGCGTGAACTGAATATTTATGGAGGAGTTAGAGTTGATGAAGTTACTTCACAACAGTCTAATAATTCTGGAATAAAAATTGATGATATTATTACTCATATTAACAATGAGCCTATTTATAACACACAAGATTTTCAGAGCAAGATAAAGGATATAGGCATAAGCAATTATGCTAACTTTTTAATCTATAGGAACTCTAATCCACTATACCTAGCAATTAAGATTTCTAAATGATTGATGTTTATTTGCTCTAGGCTATTATATAGAGTAAATGGAAAACATACGCAACATTGCTATAATTGCTCACATTGATCATGGAAAATCAACTTTAGCTGATCGACTAATTGAACAATATGGAAACCTTTCATCTCGTGATATGAAAGAGCAAGTCCTGGACTCAATGGACTTGGAAAGAGAGAGAGGGATTACCATAAAGGCCCAAACTGCTACCCTTAAATATAAGGATACTAATAATATTTACACGATAAATATTATAGATACACCAGGTCATGTTGATTTCTCTTATGAAGTTTCAAGATCATTATCAGCTTGTGATGGGGCAATATTAGTTATAGATGCTACGCAGGGGATAGAGGCTCAAAGTATCGCACATACCACTCTTGCAAAAAATCTTGGACTTAAATTAATACCTGTAATAAATAAAATAGATTTACCTTCCGCAAATATTGATGAAATCAAAAAAGATATAACTGAGTTATTAGATATAGATGCAAAGGAAATAATTGAAGTAAGCGCAAAAAAAGGAATAGGGATTGAAAAAATTTTTCCTGCTGTAGTATCAAATATTCCTGCACCAAAAAATAGTAACTGCAATTATTCTAAAGCTTGTATTGTAGACTCATGGTTTGATAATTATCTAGGAGTAGTTGTTCTAGTCAAATTAATTAGCGGCAAGATCAAACCTAAACAAAAAATTAAAATACTATCAAATAAAAATCAATTTATTATCGACAAGGTTGGTGTTTTCACTCCCAAATTAACTTACCTTGATGAATTATCGTCAGGAGAAGTTGGTTTTATTATTGCATCAATTAAAACCCTTAATGCCGCTCCTATTGGAGATACAATTGTTGACGTAAATGCTGATTCACCAACACCTCATCCTGGATTTGAACCGATACAACCAAGAGTATTTTCTGGCTTCTTCCCAATAGATTCTAAGAATTACCAAGAGTCAAAGAAAGCTCTAGATAAATTATCCCTAAATGATAATTCATTTACTTATGAGCCAGAAAACTCTCAATCTTTAGGACATGGTTTTAGATGTGGTTTTCTTGGTGTACTGCATATGGAAATTATAAGAGAGAGGTTGTTGCGTGAATATAATCTTGAGTTTTTGATGACTGTCCCTTCAGTAACATACAAAATTGAAAAAAAGAATGGTGAAACCATAGAAGTTAAAAGCCCAAAAGAGTTGCCAGATGCGAGCATAATACAGAATTTCCATGAACCTATAGCACTTATAAAGATTATAACTCCTTCAGAATACTTGGGGTCAGTCATAGAGCTATGTATTAAGAAAAGAGGCAAACAAGAAAATTTACAGCATCGTTTAACATCAGTTGAAATTCACTTCAAAATACCATTATCCGAGATTATTTATGATTTTTTTGATAAATTAAAATCTTATACCAAAGGTTATGCTTCATATGATTATACAATAATTGGATATGAATTGAGTAAAATGGTTAGATTAGATATTCATGTGAACGAAAAAAAGATAGATGCATTATCTCAAATATTACATAAAGACGAAGCTTCTAAAAAATCCAGAGAATCTATAGAAAATTTAAAAAATTTAATACCTAGACAAATGTATGAAATAAAAATACAGGGTTGCGTAGGTTCAAAGATTTTGGCATCAACATCAAAGAAGGGTTTTAGAAAAGATGTAACCGCAAAATTATATGGTGGTGATGTGACAAGAAAAATGAAATTATTAGAAAAACAAAAAGAGGGTAAGAAAAAAATGAAGAAAATAGGAAAAATTGAAATCCCAAAAGAAGCCTTCTATGAATTTATGACACCAAAATAATGTTTGATTTTACAGTATTATTAGTAACAGCTACCCTTCTAACAGGCATCTTTTCTTTATTTACATATATGAAAAGCATTCCAGAAAGCCTATATGCAATCTGTGAATTTTCTAAATCTATTTTCCCAATTCTTCTATTAGTTCTATTTATAAGATCTTTTATTATTGAGCCATATAGAATTCCTTCTGGATCAATGATTCCAACGCTTGTAGTTGGGGATTTTATACTTGTAAATAAATATCAATATGGGATCAAAATGCCAATTACTAATCAGATATTATATTCAAATAACAACCCAGACTATGGCGATGTAATAGTATTTCAATATCCGCTAGATAAAAGAATTAATTATATAAAAAGAGTTGTTGCATTGCCTGGTGATAGAATTGACTATATTAATAAACAAATATTCATAAATCATAAAAAAATATCACATAAAATTGTTTCTAAAAATGAAATTTCTAAAAAAGATATTGGTTCTGGAAAAATCATTGAAGAAAAATTGTTTAATAACGAACATATGATATTAGTTGATAAAAAAACTTTCGGCCAAGACTTCTCTTATATTGTCCCAAAGGCCACATATTTCGTTTTAGGAGATAATAGAGATAATAGTAATGATAGCCGGTATTGGGGACCAGTCCCTGAAGAGAATCTTATTGGTGAAGCTTTTATGATTTGGATGTTCTGGAATTCCGATAGTGAATACTCTTTTTTTGATAGAGTAGGCATTTCATTAAATTAAATCAGTTATGAAAAAAACACAAAAGCCTAAAAGTGTAGTTAAAGCTCATATAAAGTCATTTTTACAATATGAATTTAGTGATGAGGCTACAATGATAGAGTCTATAACACATAGAAGTGCCGGAAAGGAAAACTATGAACGTTTTGAGTTTCTTGGAGATGCAGTTATTCAATTAGTCATCACTGAACTACTTTTACAAAGATATCATAAATCTAATGAAGGTGAGTTATCAAGAATGCGTCAATCCTTGGTTAATAGGTCAACACTATCTAAAATTGCATTAGAACTTCAGTTAGAAAAAATATTAATATCATATAACTTAAGCATTGATGATAATGCTTCTCTAAAAAAATCCATTACAGCAGAACTTTTTGAATCAATCATTGGAGGAATATATATAGATAGCAATTATCAAAAGTGTAAAAAAATCATAAGTAAAGTTTTTGATGAATTGATTGAAACAAATAGCATTATTAGCAGAAAAGATTCAAAAACTAAGCTTCAAGAATATCTCCAAGCTAAAAACCTACCTTTACCGGAGTATAAAAAAAATAAAATTAAAAGCCCTGATCATAATCCTAGATTTAAAATTACATGCAAAATATCTCTTTCTAAGAAAACATTTTCAGCAATATCTAGTACCGTAAAAGAAGGTGAACAATCTGTTGCACAAAAAATTTTAGAACAACTTATAGATGAAAGATAAATACTTCATTTCAATCGTCGGTAAAAGTAATGTTGGTAAATCAACATTCATAAATTATTTATGCAATCAATACATTACTTCAGAGAGCAACAAACCTCAAACTACAAGAATAAATATTGTGGCTGAGACAAAAATAGATAACTTTAGCCTTATTCTTATTGATACCCCTGGATTGTCAGTTAAAGATTCCAATTTACTCTCAGCAACCATGAAAAAATCCTATTTAAAAAGTCTAGAAAACCTTGATCTATTGATAATTTTAACGGATATAACAAAAACAAAGAAATTTGAAAACTCTATTTTAGAAATGATAAATAATAATACTAAAACTTTAATAGTTGTTAATAAAATCGATTTACTTGTTGAAAATATTAAAGAATATAAAAAACATATAAATTCAGTATTAGATGAACAGGTTTTTTATATTTCTCTAAAACAACAAATAGGACTTAAGGATCTTATTGAAAATGGTATTAAAAAAGAATTGGTTTCAATAAAAAATAAATCTAATAATAAAATTAATAACAAAGTTAATGAATTAATTACAATCCAAGAACTTATAAGGGGTATCGTTGTTAACAATACACGTGAAGAGATTCCATATGACACTGCAGTCAAGATTAATAAATCTATTAACCAAAAACTAATCCACAAAATAGACGCTAGCATCTATGTAGAAAAAACTAATCAGCGTAAAATTCTGATAGGAAATAAAGGAAATATGATTAAACTAATTGGCTCACAATCAAGAGAAATATTGGAAGAAAAATATAATAAAAAATTCTATTTAAAATTAAATGTATGTGTTAAAAAAGATTGGAAAAACAACTTTTCCTTTCTTAAAGAAATTGGGTACTTATAATTTGAGTATTTGTTCAGAGAATTCCTTTATCATCCATTCAAGAAGTTATGGTGAAACTAGTGTTATTTTTGATGTAATTACAGAAAATATTGGATTATATTCTCTTCTAGGAAAGGGTATAAAGAAAAAGAAGGATTTTTCATCACTACAACCTTTTAAAGAATTAAAACTTACCTTCTCTAATAAGAAGAATCTCCCAATATTATCAAAATATGAAATAGTTAATACCTTTCAGGTAAGCAAAAATAACCTCATACTTTATGGAATGTACATGAATGAACTTATATATAAATTTATTCCACAAAGAGAACCTTGCATATCTTTATATAAATTATATAAATATCAACTTAACAACATGTCAGATAATAGAGTTAGCCTAGATCTGCAACTTCTAAAATTTGAAATTCTATTTTTAAAAGAAATAGGTTATGAGATAACATCAGCTATTTCAAAAGAAGAAATAAGTGATAGTAAAAATTATTACTATCAGTATGATAGTGGCTTTAAAGAGGTTAATAATAAATTAGATTTAAATCTTTCAATAACTGGTGGAGATTTGAAATTATTAATCGGGAATAGTATTCATAATATAAGCAAAGTTAATAGCCTCAGATCAATTGTACGTAATATTTTTCAACGACTATTGGGAACAAAAAAGATTATGAGTTATGAACTTTTTGATTAATAAGACTTTTTTTATCTATAATAATTTTTTCATTCTCATATTTCAGCAAATACGCGCTTTTATACCAATCACCCAGCACAAGCCTTTTTACATTCTTATTATTAATTTCCAATTCATGTATATTTGGTCTATGTGTATGACCATGAATTAATATATCAACTTGGTATTGTTTGATAATTTCTTCAACCGCGTGATTATTGACATCCATAATATCATCTTCTTTATTTTTAATTTCTTCTTGGCTTTTTTTTCTTAACTCTTCTGCAATAGACAATCTTTCTTCAAGTGTTTTTTTTAGCATTTCAACTTGCCATTCTTTGGATCGGACTAACTTTCTATAATTTTGATACTTTATATCATCAGTACATAAGGTATCACCATGCATTAATAAGATTTTTTTTCCAGATAACTCAATAACAGTTGGATCATCTATTAATTCCATACCATATTTTTTACAAAATTTATCACTAATAAGGAAGTCTCTGTTTCCATGCATAAAATAAATACGTGTAGTAGTAGATTTTTTTTGTATTGCATTAAAAGCTTTTTCTAATCCTTTTCCTGGATCATCGTCACCCACCCAATATTCTACTAGATCACCCAATATATATATTGATGATATATTTTTTTCAAGATTTGTGAGAGCATCTACAAAATAGTCTATTATTTCAGGTCTATTTCTATCTAAATGTAGATCAGATATAAAAAGAGTTGACATATTTACTGATTAATAACTTCAATTTTATTTATTGTTATGTTTTCTATCGGTACATCAGAATGCCCAGATTTATTTTCAGTATCAACCATACCAATACTTTCAACAATCTCCATTCCATCAATTACTTCACCAAAAACACAATAACCATATCCATCCTGAGCATTTTCTTTATCAAGAAATTCATTTGTAACTAAATTTATAAAAAATTGTGATGTAGCGGAATGAGGGTCCATTGTTCTAGCCATAGCGATAGTCCCTTTTTTATTCTTTAGATTATTATTAGATTCATTTACAACAGGCGCAATTGAGTTGATTGACGACATATCTGGTAGATGACCGCCACCCTGTATCATAAAGCCTTTGATAACTCTATGGAAAATAGTGCCTTCATAGTGTCCATTTTCAGCATAATATAAAAAATTTTTGACTGTTTCAGGAGCTTTATCATTGAAAAGTTTAATACTAATCACTCCCTTATTAGTTTCTAGTTTGACCAACTTTATATCCTCGTTTTTTCTTGATTCCTGTATACTATTACAGGAAACAAAGGAAAATAGAAGTAAAAAATATGATAATGTTAAAAAAAGAGATTTAGATTTCATAATTCTATCAAACATAATTATCATAGCATGAAGATAAAAATATTTAATACTTTAACCAGAAAAAAAGAAATATTTAAGCCTATAAACGAACAATGTGTAAACATGTATGTATGTGGGCCAACAGTCTACAGCGAACCACACATAGGTAATGCTCGTGCAGCCCTTATACCAGATATATTATTTCGTTTATTAAAAAGTCAATATAATGAAGTTAATTACATACGCAACATTACTGATGTTGATGACAAGATAATAGACTCAGCCATAAAGAGAAAAAAAACTGTCTCTGATGTTAGTGATGAATACACAAAAATATATCAGCAAAATATGCAGGCACTAGGACTGCTTAATCCTACATATGAACCAAGGGTTACAGAGAACATTTCTTCTATCATTGAGGTTATACAAAATATTATCAACAGTGGCTATACATATATAGCTGAAGATCATGTACTATTCAATACCGAAAAATTTTCTGATTATGGGAAATTATCTAATCGTACCTTAGATGAAATGATCGATGGCGTTAGAATTGAAGTAGCGTCTTATAAAAAATCACCAAGGGATTTTGTATTGTGGAAACCTTCAATTAATAATCAGCCAGGGTGGGATAGCCCATGGGGTTATGGGCGACCAGGCTGGCATATTGAATGCACCAGTATGATAAAAAAAATAATTGGAATGGATACTACTTTAGACATACATGGTGGAGGAAATGATTTAATTTTTCCACACCATGAGAATGAAATTGCACAAGGTTTTTGTATGAAACAAGTAAAATATTGTAATTACTGGTTTCATAATGGAATTGTACTTGTTAATAAAAAGAAGATGTCTAAATCTCTTGGTAATGTAATACTGATTAACGAAATCCTTAAAAAAGAATCCCCATTAACAATTAGACTTGCCCTTATGTCTGCGCATTACAGGCAACCTTTGAATTGGACTGACAATACGGTTAATGATTCATCCAATCTAGCAAAAAAATTTTTAAACATTTATGAACAAAGTGATCCAATAGACGATGATGAAAATGATAATGAATTATTATCTATTCTTGCTGATGATTTAAATACTCCTCAAGCAATAACCTATTTATCTTCTTTATCAAAAAAAGCAAAACTTAATCCAACTGATAAGAGAAACTTTATATTATCATGTAATTTTTTAGGTTTGAATTTTGAGAAAACTAAATCAATTACAAAAATAGATGAAGACCTAATAATAAAATTAATTGATGAAAGAAATCTAGCTAGAAGAAATAAAGACTTTGGCAAAGCTGACAAGATTAGGAAAAAACTTAATCAAATGAATATAGAAATTGAGGATTTGAAAGATAAGACTGTTTGGAAGATAAAGTAACTTATAATTTCAAATTTAATTATGATATGTATAATAGTCTAATGTTCCGGGGTGTAGCGCAGCTTGGTAGCGCGGCTGGTTTGGGACCAGTAGGTC
>TARA_B100000686_G_scaffold184730_1_pt1 | contig 15240 bp, 16 predicted proteins | sample TARA_B100000686 | Tara Oceans TARA_B100000686 (sample SAMEA2622733) | marine metagenome | biome: marine biome (ENVO:00000447); feature: marine epipelagic mixed layer (ENVO:xxxxxxxxx); material: "saline water (ENVO:00002010), including plankton (ENVO:xxxxxxxx)" | depth 150 m
TTGAAATGACAAATGGAGAGGGGCTAGATGTAGCAATAGATTTTGTTTCCACTTCACAAACGATTGAATCAGCGACACAATCATTAGGTAAGGGGGGGCGTTTCGTTACTCTCGGAGGTGCGGGTCAAAATTTTTCTGCTTCAGCTAGGGAAATGGTGCAAAAAGAATTAGAAATTATCGGAAGTAGATATGCTACCAAACAAGAAGTAATAGAATCACTTCAACTTGTTGCTAGAGGTGATGTATGGCCATTAGTCACAGAAACATACAAATTGGAAGATGCAGAAAAAGCACATGATCGTTTAGAAACGGGCTCCATTTTGGGACGTGCTGTCATTATGATCTAAATAAAAATAAATTTTAAAATATCAGAAACTCTATAAAAAAATAACTAAGAAATTGGAGGCAAATAAAATGGACAATGTAGGTGTTGCAGTAATCGGTTCAGGCGGAATAGGTACTCTTCGTGCTCATTCATGTGCACAAATACCACAAGTTGGTCATATGGCAATATGCGACATTGACAGTGAGAAACTTGATAGACTTGCTGAGACTGTTAGAGCCGATGTAGTTACCAAAGATTATAGAGAAGCAATAGAAGACGACCGTGTTAAAGCAGTCATAATTTCTACAGATGAAGAATCTCATTATGGACCAGCAAAATTAGCTGCCGAACTTGGGAAACCCGTCCTTATAGAAAAACCATTTGTTTTAAATTTAGACGAAGCTGACGATATTATAGAAGTTGCAAAAAAAAATAACACCCCCGTTTTTGTTGGTTATACTCAACGTTTCAGAAAACGATATTTACTTGCCAAACAATCGGTAGATGCTGGAAATCTAGGCGATGTAATTATGGCGTTAGGTAAAATATATGTAACACGAGCCGTTGGAGAAGCTGTAGCACGCCGATCGCCTAACACTACTCCTTCAATAAACACACTAACTTATATGGTAGATTTGATTTTATGGTATATGGAAGGGAAAAAACCAGTTGAGGTATATGCTCGTTCTGCAAGCAAAGTTTTTAAAAAGTATAATCGTGACGATTTTCAATGGCTAATTGTTACTTTCGATGATGGAAGTGTTGCTACTCTTGGTACAAGTTGGCTTCCTCCCCATCACTGGCCTGCATATACAGCTACGATGGAAATAGACCTTCAAGGAACAGGTGGTTCCCTAAATATAGATGACTCTCATAGGGACGTAGTTCTAGCACCTGCCGAACCAATTCCATGTCCTTATACTCCTGAACACGAAGTAAATGTTGCATTTTTAGGTTCCGCTATGCCCGGAGATTTTGCATTAGGTGAATTCTTTGGACCAATGAAAGAAGAGACTGATTCTTTCGTTAGACATATACTTAAAATAGGAGGAGTAGGTCTCGCTACAGCAGAACATGCTAGAGGTGTCCTTGCATTAACCATGGCAGCAGATAGATCATGTAAAGAAAAAAAACCTGTTAGTATTTAAATTCATAAAATTTATTTTTTTAGCCCCTATTATATGAATTTCAAAAATGGTGGTTTGTGCGCTATCTGATCAAAGCAAGATTAAAAGAGAAAAACAAAAAAGCTTTATTGAAGGCAATTGACAATCAAACTTTAGGGTACGGTTCAATAGCATATCCCGCCTTCAAAAAATGTATGGAAAATGCGCGACTACTTATAAATGGAGAAATTCAATGGGTTGAAGTTTGTTATTGTCGAGAGGCTTTTGGACCTGGAAAGGAATTGATAGAAGAACTCCCTTATTGGGAGGAATACTTTCACAATATTAAAATCATGATGGCAAGAGACCCAAAAAAATGCGATGGATATCCAGTATGTGCAGATTGCGATTGCACAAAAAAATTAGAAAGCAAACTAAGAAATAAAGGAAAAAAATTTTTAACTAACCTAAGGGATACCTTTTAATTTCAGACTTATTTGATCTTCCAACGATCGTGTGCCCATAAATATTGATCTGGAAATTGAAGAATAAATTTTTCTAGTTCTTCATTCAATTTTATTGTCATTTCTATAATTTTATTTCTTTTAGAACTCAACTCCTTGCTAGGATAAATAGGATTCCCAATCATTAAAATAAACTTCTCATCTTCTACAGATCTGCAACATGCAAGTGGAATTATTGCACGATTTAAATTTAGGGAAAAAAATGCAGGGGTAATCGTAGTACTAGCATTCTTTCCAAAAAACGGGATATTCTCCCCTAATGAACCCACGTTTTGATCTGCAAGTATAGCTACAGAACGACCCTTCTTTAGAGAAGACCGGATATTTAACAGGACTCCTCTTTTTGAGATTATTTCTTGACCAGAATTTGAACGAATTTTATGCAGACTCTCCTGTAAATATGGATTGTCTAAATTTCTCACTGGCACAGTTAATGGTATTCCTGCAATTGTTCCAGCGTGCAATAGGAATTCCCAATTACCTAGATGCGGAACTATAAAAATACATCCTTCACTTTCTCTATGAAAAAAATTGACGCGTTCATTAAATACATCAAAGTTATAAAAATTTTTATGAATAAAGGACAACGCTTTAGGACTATTTAAAACTTTATTATATTTGAGGGATTCAACTGCGGTCATAACAAATGAATAAGTACTTTGTTTGCCTGTGTGAATTATTTTTTTTCTGTCCCATTTAGGAAAAACAACAGACAAATTATATAGAGTTATCTTCCTTCTTCCTTTTGCAAATCTAAAAATTAAAAAACTTACAGTTACAGCCAAAGTTTTACATATAAAAAAAGGAATCCATGGAATGATCTTGAAAAAAGGAATAAAGAAAAAGAATTCCAATCTTTGAAAAAATCTACTTCTATCCTTAGTTCTTTTCTTTTTTTTTTTAGGCATAATACCAAGAATTTAAAAATGAAAAATAAGATCTTACAGAAACAAATGTAACTAATTCATACTCATTAAAAAAACTGAAGCTATTGCTAATTCAAATGTATGGCTTAATGATACTGAGATTTGAGTTACTGATCTTTCAATTGTTAATTTTTCAACCGACCCAGACAAACATAAAACTGGTTGACCAGTTTCTTCTGACTTTATTTCAATTTCTTTTAATCTATTCACACCACCAAACCCACCTAATCCTATTCCTAAAGCCTTTAAACAAGCTTCTTTTGCAGCAAAACGAGCTGCAAAATGCGGAAATGGATTGTAACGATCAAAGCAAAATGACATTTCATAACTAGTAAAAACTTTATTTTGAAATGACTTTCTCCTACCCATAACATCTTTAATTCTTAATATATCTACAATATCTACACCTTGCGAAATAAGCATACTTTCTATCTCCATTTACATCGTTAATAGTCCACCATCAACAGGAATAGCAGAACCATTAATATAGTTAGAAAAAGGAGATGATAGAAAAAGAACTAAGTCAGCAATTTCAGATGGTTCTCCAAATCTTCCAGCGGGAATTTTTTTTAAAATATCTTCGCCAGCGATTTCACGTACTTTACTACTCATATCTGTGACAATCATTCCCGGTAAAATAGTATTAAACTGAATTCCACGTTTCCCCATCTCAACCGCACAAGCCCTAGTAAAAGAAATGATTCCAGCCTTTGCAGCAGCATAATTAGCTTGACCGGCACCACCAGAAAGCGCAATTACTGAAGAAATATTAATAACCTTACCTTTCTTTTTTCGAATCATAATTTTAATAGCTTCTCTAGTACAATTGTAAACTCCACCTAAATTAATATCGATTACTTTATCCCAAGCTTTTGAGGTCATTGAAATAAGTAAAGAATCAGCAATAACACCTCCATTATTAACCAAAATATCTATAGTACCAAGCTTGTCTTTTACTTCATTAAACATATTACTTACTTCTTCTTCAGAAGAAACATCAGCTTTAAAAATTTCTGATTTTCCTCCGTATGAATCAATATCACTAACAGTTTGTTTTGCTTCTTCAGTTGAACTGTTATAGTTCACTGCAACAAAAGCACCTGCTTTTGCCAAAGCAATACAAGTAGCTCTTCCAATACCTCTGCTACCTCCTGTTACAAGTGCAATTTTTCCATTTAAATCTATTTTCATTTTTTCAACCTCTTAATATCTTATTTTTACCAAAGCACTTTCTAAAAAGAACTTTGAAATATTAAACTATAAGATATAATACTAATTGATTTAGGTTAAAGCCATGTATTTTTCAAGAAATCATCTTTTCATATAAAAGAGGACCGATATTGAAATTTCTTTCTTACAATAAAAAATTACAACTTAGAAATCCAGTACTTATTATGTCTTTTTCCGGATGGAATGATGCTAGTAGTTCAGCGACCTCTACTAGTGATTTCATTGTAGATCAATTAGGTGGAAAAAACTTTGCTGAGATTGAAGCTGACTCATTCTATAATTTTCAACAAACAAGACCTTTAGTCTATCTAAATAAACTAAAAGAGAGAGAAATTTCTTGGCCAGAGAATATATTTTATGCATGCTTAACTCCTGAACTTGATTACGACTTAATCATACTTCAAGGTATTGAACCCAATTATCATTGGCAAAGTTTTTGCGATACAATTCTTACTCTAGTTAAAGACCAATCTGTAAGTAAAGTGATTAGCATGGGAGGCCTAATTGCAGATGTCTTTCATGGAGACCCAATTTCAGTAAGTGGAAGCACCACAGATCCGGATTTTGCTTCATTTCTTGGTATTAGTAAATCACGTTACGAAGGACCAACTGGAATTCTAGGAATACTAAACGACAAGTTCAAAGAAAAGGATATTCCAACTGTTAGTATTTGGGCAAACGTACCTCACTATGTAAATTTTTCTCCTAATCCAAAAGCTATTCTTGCACTTATAGCAAAAGTCTCAAAAATTCTATCATTAGAATTTAATACCATCGAACTAGAAAAAAACGTCTCTGAATTTGAAGAAAAAGTTGAAATTGCTATAAGTAAAAACAAACCCGTAAGGGATTATGTAGATCGACTGATTGAATCCAAGAATTCTTTATCTGATGAGGAACTGCCTTCAGGAGAAAATTTAGTAGATGAAGTAGAAATGTTCCTAAGACAAAAAGATCAAAAAAATAAGAAAAAAGATGAAGAATAATATTTGATTTAATATATTACTAAATTCTCAGATATAAAATCTCATAAACTCTCCATCAACTCACTAATTTCTTCAGGGACATTATAAATTCTAGAAGAGGTAAAATCAGAGATAGAAGAAAATGATTTTTGTGACCTTCCAGAGTTTATAATCATGATTTTAATTTTATCCGAAAATCCATTCTCTTTCATTTCTTGGTAAACCTGCATTAAATCAATATCAGGAAAACAGACATCAATAACAACCAAACTAGGCTTGTATGAACCAAAAAGGAAACCTGCACTGAAGAGATTTTCTACGACTCTAACATGATATATTTTTGATCTAGAGACAAGATGTAGACGAATTAAATCAGATATATTCTTATCATCTTCTAAAATTAAAACTTTAAACAAACCATCATTAACATTACTATTTATCGGTATTTTTTTTGAATTTAAAAATTCAGAAAGATGTTCAGTTTCAATCCTCCTGTGTCCTCCCGCAGTTCTATAAGCTTTAATCCATCCTTTTTTTATCCAGTTCTGAATAGTAACATGAGTTACATCGCTTATTACTGCTGCCTCAAAAGTTGTAAGAGCTTTTTTTTTCAAATCAAAAAATACCAAAAAATAGAATAAGATAAAGCTAGATTAAATGTTTTTCATTTTTTAGTAAAATGTCTTTTTATTTACAATATTCGAATTAATTTTAAAGGTTAAACATGAGAATTGTTTTACAAAGAATAAAAAGATGTTCTGTTTTCTATAACGGGAATTTAATAAACAAAGTAGGTAAAGGTGCCCTGATTTTACTTGGGATATCAAAAAAAGATACTTTAGAGGATATCGCAAATATTACAAAAAAAATTTTAAATTTAAGAATTTTTATGTCCAACAATAAAGAAGTCTCTATAAAAGAAATAAATGGTGAATTAATGGTAGTAAGTCAATTCACTCTTCATGCAAAAACCGATAAAGGAAGAAGACCATCTTTTGAATTAGCAGCAAATAAGAAAATAGCAAAAACAATATATGATGCATTCGTTTCAGAATTAATACGAAATAAAATTATTACTAGGACTGGATATTTTGGAAAAGAAATGGAAATTTCATTAACAAATGATGGACCTTTCACTCTAATTATAGATACGGAAAATGAGCCTAAATAAGCATCAACCCAAAGACATATTCTTAATGAAGAGAAAACTCGAAATTGTTTTCAAAAAATATAACCAAAAAAGTTTTTTAGATAGTGACCCAATTGGGATAGTACACGAATACAAAGACTCCAGAGACCAAGAATTAGTTGCATTTATCTCTTCCACATTTGCTTTTGGCAACATAACCTATATTCGAAAAACGCTTAAAACAATTTTCTTTCAATTAGGCAAAAATCCTTCTAATAAGTTACTCAATTTGAACCCTAAAATGAATAACGAACTATTTAGAGAATTTAAATATAGATGGATCAACAGTGATACAATAAAAACTTTTATGTTGATCTTATCTTCAATACTTAAGAAATACGGCTCATTAGAAAAATGCTTCCTTAGAGATTATAAAGAAAATGAAGAAACCTTAAGAGGTTCACTCACCCATTTTAGAAATAAACTAATAAACGAATCAGAAAATATAAAAATTAATGAAAAAGGAAAGCGCGGTTTACAATACTTACTTCCTGATCCTTCTAAATCTAGTCCATGCAAACGTTTTAATCTTTTTCTCCGTTGGGTTATTCGCCCTTCAGATGGAATAGATTTAGGTCTCTGGGACTCTATCCATACAAATCAATTGACTATTCCTTTGGATACACATATGGCTAAAATTTGTGTGCAAATTGGTCTAACAAAAAGAACTAGAATGAACTTTTTGATGGCAGAAGATATCACAAATTCATTAAAAAAAATCGATCCTATCGATCCAACCCGTTTTGATTTTGCAATCTCTCGCCTAGGGATACTTAAGCATTGCCCAAAGAAATGTATAATAGAAATTTGCTGTAGATGTCCTATTAAAGAAATCTGCGTCAACTGGGATAAATCAAAAATCCAAAAAGATTTTAATAAAAAATAACTATTGCTATTAAGTTTCCACTTTCAGAAACAGTTGCAGTGATTGATATTTTTGAGATACCCTTCTCCTCTTAATTGTTGAAAGGGATGTTTATATGGCATTTAAAAGAATAGGTCTTTCAAGTTGGTCTTCAGGAAAAAAATCAACTTTTGACTTTAGTAAAATAGTCAATTGGCTCTTTCATAATAAAATTGATGTTATTCTAGATGAAACTTTCTCTAATGTATCTGGTCCATTTACTACCGTTCCAAAGGAAGAAATAGCGAAAGAAACAGATTTGTTGATAGTTTTCGGCGGTGATGGTTCAATTTTGCGTGCAGTTCATGAACTTTCGAATGAAGGGCCTCTTATTTTAGGTGTAAATACTGGACATCTTGGATTCTTGGCTGATATTCCAATTTTCGAATTACTTCCTGCATTAGAAAGAATCCTTTTAAAAGACGAATATGTTGTTGAATCAAGAATGAGACTTAGTACTCTTATTTGCAAAGGTTCCAAAAAAGAGAAAATTCATGACGCTCTTAATGATTTAGTCTTAACTGCTGGACCTGTTTCACACATGATTGAAACCGAAATTAGCGTTAATGGAAATCAAATGGGGAATTTCAGGTCTGATGGATTAATTATAGCTACTCCTACTGGATCTACTGCGTACTCATTATCTGCAGGAGGTCCTTTGATTATTCCTGATATGGATGTAATGATAATAAATCTTATTTGTCCACATACTTTAAGTAATAGACCTATAGTTGTATCTGCAGACTCCGAAATTGAAGTGGGGTATTCATATAGAGAGGGTCAATTTAAGGAAAACGCACTTTTATCACTGGATGGTTTCCCAGGTATTGAACTTGAATCTGGAAGTAAAATACGAATAATTAAAAGCTCTCACGGAATTAAAATGGTAAGACCGAAAGGGGCAAATTTTTTCAACACTCTCAGAGATAAATTAAACTGGGAGACAGACCCAAGAAAAAACAGCCAGCGCTAAACTAAAAAATCTTATTCGTCTTGATATGCCTGAAGACTTTGTAAAACAGAGACATCCTCCAATGTTGATGTATCTCCGATCTTATCAGATCCTTTAGCAATATCTCGGAGCAAACGACGCATTATTTTACCACTTCGAGTTTTGGGAAGAGCATCTGTAAATCGCATATAATCTGGTCTTGCAATAGCTCCAATTTCTTTCACAACCCAGTCAGAAAGTTCTTTTTCTAATTTTCTATTCTTTTTATTTTTACCTTTGAGCGTAACAAATGCTCCTATAGATTCTCCTTTTATTTCATGGGGAATTCCAACACACGCAGCCTCTGCAACAAGAGGGTTAGCAACAAGCGCACTTTCAACTTCCATAGTTCCAAGACGATGTCCAGATATATTTATTACATCATCTACGCGACCCATGATCCAAACGTAGCCGTCTTTATCTTTTCGTGCCCCATCTCCTGTAAAATAACATCCTTTTATGTCACTCCAATATTGTTTTTTATATCTCTTATCATCTCCCCAAATAGTTCTAAGCATAGATGGCCATGGTTTTCTAATAATCAAAAGTCCACCACCTTTAGATCCAACAGATACTCCATCTTTGTCAACAATATCAGGAACAACACCAAACAAAGGAAGTGTTGCAGTGCCAGGTTTAAGGGGAGTTGCTCCAGGTAAGGGTGAAATCATAATTGACCCTGTTTCAGTCTGCCACCATGTATCAACAATCGGACATTTCTTTTTTCCTATTTTTTCGTGATACCACATCCAGGCCTCTGGATTTATGGGTTCTCCGACTGTACCTAGCAGACGTAAAGATGATAAATCTCTACTCTCGGGATGTTCGTCTCCCCATTTCATAAACGCACGAATTGCTGTAGGTGCCGTGTAAAAAATGTTTACTTTATATTTCTGGACTATATCCCAAAAACGACCCGAATCTGGGAAGTTTGGAGCTCCTTCGTACATGACTGTAGTAGCACCATTAAGAAGTGGTCCATAGACAATATAACTATGTCCTGTAACCCACCCAATATCTGCCGTACACCAATATGTATCATCGTCTTTTAAATCAAAAACGTATTTAGTAGTCAAGTATGTCCCACACATATAACCACCTGTTGTGTGGACGATACCCTTCGGTTTTCCTGTAGTCCCACTAGTATATAAAATATACAATGGATGCTCAGAATCCAATTTTGCAGCATCATTTTTTTCAGAAGAATTTGACATTAAATCATGCCACCAATAATCTCTCCCTTTCTTCATCTTAACTGTATTTTCAGTTCTCTTTAAAACAACCACACTTTTTACAGATGGACATTTTTTGAGCGCTTCATCTGTGCTTTCTTTTAAAGGTACAACTTTGCCTCTTCTCCAACCACCATCAGCAGTTAAAACTGCAGTTGCCTTCGCATCTTGTATACGATCTCTTAAAGAGTTAGCACTAAACCCTGCAAAAACTACACTATGAGGAGCACCTATACGCGCACACGCAAGCATAGCGATTGCAGCCTCAGGGGTTTGTGGCATATAGATAACAACCCTATCTCGTTTTTTAATTCCTATTTTTTTTAAACAATTTGAAAATTTGCAAACTTCACGATGAAGTTCTTGATAAGTTAAAATCCTTGAATCACCTGGCTCACCTTCCCAAATAATCGCCGCCTTATTTTTTTTCCATGTGGTCAAATGACGATCAAGACAATTGTAAGCTAGATTTGTCTGTCCGCCGACAAACCATTTCGAATGGGGTTCTTTCCATTCAAGAACTTTTTTCCAATTTTTAAACCAGACAAACTCTTTCGCAACTTTAGACCAAAATTTACCTGGTGTTTTTACCGATTCATTGTACATTTTTTTATATTCAGACATTGAACTTACATGAGCCTTTTTAGAAAATGAACTTTTAGGCTTAAAAACACGATTTTCTTTAAGTAAAGTGTCTAATTGTTTTTGCTCAACCATGACTTCCTCCATTACAAAAAAGCTATTTGTTATAAAACAAAAATATTTTTAATAAAAGTTTTAGCTTGAAACGGTCTCTAAAATTTCCTTAGTAGAATGAAATGGATCAATGGAAGCTAAAATAGAACCTACCACTGCCACTCCATACGCTCCAGCATTTATACAATCATGTGCATTTAAAGAAGAAATTCCTCCTAAAGCATAAACAGGTCCTGCAATTTTATGAATTTCATCTCTAAAAATTTCAAGACCTAAACTCTGGATTGATTTCGTCTTACTTACGGGTTGAAAAACAGGACTTAAAGTCACGTAATCAGCTCCGAAATTAAAAGCTTCTTTTGCTTCATTTACCGTATGTGCAGAATAACCGATAATACCTTCAAACTTCAACTTGTTCTTTACAACTTGAATCGACATGGTACTCCTTCCAAGATGAACACCAACCGCATTAAGAGCAAGAGCAAGAGAAGGATCTCCATTCACTATTAACTTAACTGCATATGAATCCGCTAGTTCTTTTACTTCTTTGCCAAGCGAATATCTCTCCTGATTTGGCAAATCTTTTTCTCTAAATTGGAGTAAACGCACACCCGCCGAGAAAGAGGCATCTAAAGCTGCTAGAAGATCAGACCCTTGTATTACTAGTCTATCAGTAATTAATAAAAGACGCTCTATTATCTAATCTCCTATAAAATTACGATCCTATAACTCCTTCAAGTGGACTGGAAGCTTCAGCAAAAAGTTTAGTTGGAATTCTTCCTGCTTCAAAAGCAAGCCTTCCAGCTTCAATTCCGTTTTTCATAGCAAGAGCCATCTTGACAGGATCGTTCGCTCCAGCAATTGCAGTCTGCATTAAAACAGATGTTGAACCAAGTTCCATAGCAATAGCAGCATCTGATGCAGTTCCAACACCCGCATCTACAATCACTGGAATTGATATTTTTTGAAGAATGATTTTTAAATTATATGGGTTACGAATACCTAGACCAGAACCTATTGGTGCTGCAAGAGGCATAACCGCATGACAACCTAGATCCTCAAGCTTCTGGCATATAACAGGATCGTCAATACAATATGGAAGCACTATAAAACCATCTTTTAGTAATATCTCACAAGCTTCCAAAAGACCTTCATTATCAGGAAAAAGTGTAGATTCATCTCCAATTACTTCGACTTTCACCATGTCGGAACCTGTAGCTTCTCTAGCAAGTCGAGCAGTAGTAACTGCACTTTTGACATCAAAACAACCAGCAGTATTTGGAAGAATGGTGTATTTTTCACGATCAAAAAACGCCCAAAATCCTTCTTTACTATCATCACTAAGATCCACTCGTCTCACCGCAACGGTAACAATCTCTGCTCCACTAGCATCAAGAGCATCTTTCATTATACCGAAATTTGGATATTTACCTGAACCAACCCACAATCGGGATGAAAAAGTTTTCCCTGCTATTTCATATGTACTCATTTGTTCCTCCTAAATTGGAATTCAAAACTCATCCGCCTCCCACCGCACGCACTATTTCTATTTCATCCCCATCATTTAAAATTGTTGCATCGTATTTATTTCTAGAAACTATTTCCATATTAATAGCAACTGCTACTCCATTTATCTGTATTTTCAAAACCTCAAGCAATTTTGAAAGATTCATAGAATTTGTAAAGTTTTTAGTTTCGCCATTAATACTTAATTTCAATAAAATCCCCTAAAAAAAAACCGCACCAAAATGCGGTATAAGAAATATTGACATCATACCGCTTCCCTTCGCTGGAATTATCCAGATCAGGTTCTAAGGGTTGCCAATACGTAGGCTCTCAGAAGATACACCCCTAGCGAAAGTTATAAAACAAATCATACCTTTTAAAAAGATTGTGTCAAATTGATTAGAATTTAAACATAAGTAAATTTGTGTAATAATACATTACTTTTAAAATAATTTTGGGGATTATATGAAAGCTGCAATTCTTGTTGAAACAAACAAACCGTTAGAAATTCACGATATAGAACTTGAATCTTTGAAAGAAGGTGAAGTACTTATTAAAATGGTAGCGGCAGGGGTTTGTCACAGCGATCATCATGCAATGGTAGGACACTTTCCAACACGCACCCCCATTATTCTTGGTCATGAAGGCGCAGGAATTATTGAAGAAGTTGGTCCAAACGTGAAATCACTTAGAAAAGGAGACCATGTCGTTTCTGTTTGGAGATATAGTTGCGGAACATGCGAACCATGTATGTCGGGCAGACCAGCTACTTGCGGCGAGGGTGCTAGGATGAGAGCAGACGGAACCCTTTCAGATGGTACAACAAGATTTAAATTAAACAATGAAAAAGTCCATCATTTCCTAGGTGTTTCTACGTTCAGTTCCTACTCTATAGCTTCAGAAAAATCAGTTATGAAGATTAGAGAAGATATGCCTCTTGAAAAAGCTGCACTTGTCAGTTGTGGAGTTATTACAGGTTTTGGTGCTGTGAAAAATGCAGCAAAAGTTCAACCTGGAGAAAGCGTTGCTGTTTTTGGTACTGGAGGAGTTGGACTGAACGCTATACAGGGAGCCTCTATAATGGGAGCAGAACCGATAATTGCTGTCGATCTTCTTCAAAATAAACTAGAGTTTGCTAAAAAATTCGGCGCTACTCACACTATCAACTCATCAGATGAAAATGCAGAAGAAAGAATTCTAGAAATCACTAATGGACTTGGCGTCCACTATGCATTCGAAATGATTGGAGTTCCTCAAGTTATGTCTACTGCTTTTAACAGTTTGAGAACAGGAGGAACGGTTGTAGTAAGTGGTCTTGCACAATTTGAATCAGAAGTTTCAATCCCATCTGTTCCACTTGTCCTTCAAGAAAAAAAACTCATGGGGTCTCTATATGGTTCGACAAATCCAAGATTAGAAGTTCCTAGGTTGATAGATCTTTACCTTGCCGAGAAACTCAACCTTGATGACTTGTTAACTAGAAGCTATCCTATTGAGCAAATAAATGACGCTTATGATGCTTTGATCAAAGGAGAAGTTGCAAGAAGCATCATTAAATATAATTAGAAAGAATTAAATTTTTATAAATTCCTCAAAAAAGCATACAAATGAAAACCCCAGAAAATCAAAGAAAAAAAGTTCAAGAAATCTACAATCAAGACTCTAAATTTTACGTTACTAGTTCCTTCCATTCTGCTAGCAGTTCACTTAATCGCTGTGTAGAGATTCTTAACCCTACTAAAGGAATTTTATTAGATATTGCAACTGGTGGAGGACATGTAGCAATTAAAATGGCAGAACACTGCGATCAAGTTGTTGCCAGTGATTTAACAAAAGGCATGATAGAATCTACAAGAGAAAATGCAACAAACAAAAAAATACAGAATATTTATTTTTTAAGAACAGATTCAGAAAAGATCTCAATTCCTGATTCTTCATTGGATTATGTTTCTGTAAGAATTGCTCCACATCACTTTTCAGAGATTAGTTCATTCGTAGAAGAAGTTTTCAGAGTTCTTAAACCCGGCGGAAAATTTATCTTTGTTGACAATATTTGTCCCGAAGAAGCAATGGAAGCAGAACTTTACAATATTTTTGAAAAAAAACGTGACCCAAGTCATAATATATGTTTATCGATGTCAAAATTGAATGAAATATTTGTAAATTCAGGATTTAAAATACTCCATACAGAAAAAATAAAAAAGCAAATGGATTTCCCTGAGTGGGTAGATAGACCCCATATAGATCAAGATATTATTATTGAACTAGAAAATTTATTATTCAATAGTTCTATGACTTTAAAGAAATGGTTAAATCCAAGAATAGAAGAAGAAAAATTGTTCTTTGATGAAATTGAAGGTTTAATTCTTGCAGAAAAAACCAATTCATTAAAATGAAAACCAAACATAAATTAATAGAAGATGACCTGAAATATCTTTGGCATCCCTTCACACCAATGGAAGAGTGGGAAAATGAAGACCCGCCTTTAATTATTAAAGAAGGCAAAGGTTCCTATTTAATTGATATTGAGGGAAAGAGATACTTAGATGGAGTTTCTTCATTGTGGGTTAATCTTCACGGTCATAGAAAGAATAAAATTGATACTGCTATCAAAAATCAATTGAAGAAAATAGCACATAGCACACAATTGGGGATGGGAAATCAAATTACTATTGAATTAGCGAAAACATTAATTTCTATTGTTCCGAAAGGACTTTCAAGAGTCTTTTTCTCTGACAATGGTTCTACTGCTGTAGAAGCCGCTATGAAAATTGCTTTCCAATATCAATTGCAACGTTCAGAACCAAAACCGGAAAAATCGAATTTCTTAACATTAAATCTTGGATATCATGGTGATACTATTGGAGCAGTAAGTTTAGGAGGAATTGAATCATTTCATTTCAAATTCTCTCCTCTTTTGTTCCAAACAATTCGAGTTGAAACGCCTTATTGTTACTGGTGTCCAAGAGGTTCTACAAAACCACCATGCTCGGTTTGCTCAGGAGAAGAAATAGTAACACATATATCTAATAATGCTGAGAGAATTGCTGGGGTAGTAATAGAACCAATAATTCAGGGAGCATCTGGAATGATTATGCAAAAAAAAGGGTTTCTTGAAAAAATTAGAAATGCATGCGATGAACATGATGTACTCTTGATTGCTGATGAAGTAGCTACAGGATTTGGCAGAACAGGTAAAATGTTTGCATGCGAACATGAAAATATTTGTCCAGATATTATTTGTTTAGCGAAGGGATTATCTGCAGGCTACTTACCAATTTCAGCAACAATTACAACAGAAAAAGTGTTTAATGCTTTTCGAGGAGAGTACAAAGAAGGAAAAATGTTTGCGCACGGTCATTCATATACTGGGAATCCTTTAGCATGTGCGGCTGCTTTAGCAAATCTTGAGATTTTTAGAAAAGAGAAAATCATAGATAAGATTCAGCCAAAAATTCAAACTCTTTGGCAAGAAGCAAAAAAGCTGGAAAAACTAAATTTGGTAGGGGATATTAGAGGAATAGGCCTAATGCTAGGTATTGAAATAATGAAAAATAAATTTAAAAAAATACCCTTTCAAGTACATGAGAGGGTGGCAAGAAAAATTACTCTAAAGGTCAGGCAACAAGGGCTGGCAATTAGACCC
>TARA_B100000686_G_scaffold20600_1_pt1 | contig 15240 bp, 13 predicted proteins | sample TARA_B100000686 | Tara Oceans TARA_B100000686 (sample SAMEA2622733) | marine metagenome | biome: marine biome (ENVO:00000447); feature: marine epipelagic mixed layer (ENVO:xxxxxxxxx); material: "saline water (ENVO:00002010), including plankton (ENVO:xxxxxxxx)" | depth 150 m
CCGACAGTGATCTCCACTTCACTCATGCCGCCGCCGTATGGGTTCCAACCGCCCAGGTTTGCGTAAGCGAAGGACCATCGTAGTTGACAACATGACACTCGTCCCGCACGACCCGGCGCACTGCTTGTTCTTCGGTGGCGGCTGCTAGTTCACCACCGTTTTCCACTGTGACCAAGGGCTTCATCGCAAAGCGGTCCTTGGCAAATCCAATGCCGTGGTTATCACTGATCATGAAGGTGAATACGCCGTCGATGGCGCTGATGGATTTCCTCAGTGCCTCCTCCCGGCTGAGTCCCTTGTTCATTTGGTCTGAAACCCACACCGCAATGAGTTCACTGTCGTTCTCGGTCATGAAGCGGTAGCCCTGCTGCTGCAGGCGTTTACGCCAGGAGTGGTAATCAGTGATCTGGCCATTGTGTACGATGGCGACATCAGGAAAAGGTCGGGCCCAGAAAGGATGACTGGCAGTGGGCAGAACCGATGACTCGGTGGCAAGTCTGGCGTGACCCAGCCCATGGGTTCCGACCAACTCCCGTACGCCATGTTTGTCCGCGACCATCTGCGCATCACCGACATCCTTGATGATCTCCAGAGACTTTCCCAGAGACTGAACTTCGATCCTGTCGGAGATGAGATCCGCGTCCTGAATCCAGTGCGACAGATCTGTCGGTTCGCTGATCAGAAGACGTACCGAGTAGTGGCGGTCTTGGGAGTCGTCGATTACAGGCTCTGCAAGATAGTCGGCACCGTGGGTACGCAGGATGTGGGCGAAGTCATCCAGATCGCTGTCAAGGTGGGGCCTGGAAAATCCAATCAACCGGAGTTTGTAGCCGGTTTCGCACAACTCGGAATAGATCGCAAAACCGGTGGAGTCCGCGCCGCGATGCGCTTGGGCGTCCATGAGTTCGACAAGATCGTTACCCACTGCGCCATAACCTTGCAGAATTCTGCCCGCTATACCGCACATAGTCGCCTTGCCTCCGCTGTCATGGCTTCATGATCAAGGCATTGTAGGAGGGATTGCGAGCAAGGAAAAGTGGGGATTTGTAGAATCCCATACATCGCAAACAAAGAGCCTAGCTATCCCGAGGTCCATTTTGTATGAACGACGGCATGATGAGTGTTGAGCAACTGGCGCAGGATGTGAAAGAGGACAGCATCGATACGGTGCTGGCATGCCAGATTGACATGCAGGGGCGCTTAATGGGTAAGCGTTTCCAGGCAGAGTTTTTTCTTGAAAGCGCTATTGACGAAACCCATAGCTGCAATTATTTACAGGCGACGGATATGGAAATGGAAACCGTCGAGGGCTACAAGTCCACGAGCTGGGAGGCCGGTTACGGTGACTACGTGATGAAGCCGGATCTGGCCACACTGCGCAGATTGCCCTGGCTCGAGGGAACGGCTTTGGTGCTCTGTGATGTTCTGGATCACCATACCCATGAAGAGGTTCCTCACTCTCCTCGAGCCGTGCTGAAAAAACAGGTTCGGCGTCTAGAGGATATGGGCTTTAAGGCGGTGATGGCAACCGAACTTGAGTTTTATCTTTTTGATGACAGTTTTCAGTCTGCGTACAAGAGTGGCTACCGAGGCTTAACGACTGCCAGCCACTACAACGAGGACTATCACATTTTCCAAACCACAAAGGAGGAAGAAGTGATGCGGGCCATACGAACGGGCCTGCAGGGGGCTGGCGTGCCGGTTGAAAACAGCAAGGGGGAAGCCTGTGCCGGCCAGGAAGAGATTAACGTTCGTTATGCACAAGCCCTGGACATGGCGGATCGCCATGTCATTGTCAAAAACGCGTGCAAGGAAATTGCCTGGCAGAAGGGTCGATCGGTAACGTTCATGGCGAAGTGGGACTATGACCATGCCGGTAACTCGAGTCACATCCATCAATCCCTGAGAAGCCCTGATGACAGCCCCGTTTTCTATGATCCGGCCGCAGAGCATGGCATGTCCGAAACCATGCGTCACTATCTCGCTGGTTTGCTTGGCCACGCCGATGAGATTACCTATTTTCTGGCGCCGTACATTAACTCCTATAAGCGATTTCAGGCGGGTACTTTCGCTCCCACTAAGGCGGTCTGGAGTCTTGATAATCGTACTGCCGGCTATCGGGTGTGCGCTGCGGATACGGCAAATGTACGGGTCGAATGCCGGGTGGGAGGGGCCGACCTCAATCCTTATTTGGCTCTTGCCTCACAAATTGCTGCCGGTCTGTACGGGATCGAACATCAAACCCATCTTGAGGCGTCTTTCGTTGGTGACGCCTATGGCGGTGAAGGTCGGCACATCCCATCTACTTTGCGTGATGCAACGGGAGCGCTCGATGAATCAGCGATGCTTCGTCGTGCTTTAGGTGACGACGTTGTCGATCACTATGTGCACGCAGCGCGTTATGAGCAGTTCGAATACGATCGACGGGTGACAGATTGGGAAATATTCCGGGGCTTTGAGCGGGCGTAAACAGCGATCGTCTGCGTTCACTGAATATATGTGAAACATGACCATGAGTGAAACAACTGACCTAGTAAGATCTCGCCGGCGAGGATGGTCGTTAGAGCAGCCGTTCTATGTTGATCCCCTCTATTTTCAACTCGATTTAGATCGTGTGTTCCGAACCGGTTGGCTGTTCGCTGGCCATACTTGTCAAATTAAGGAGCCAGGTGATTACTTCTGCTATGACATAGCCCAAGACTCCCTAATTATTATTCGGGGCAATGACGGAAAGGTACGGGCGTTGTTCAATGTGTGCCGTCATCGTGGCTCGCTAATTTGTAAGGCTGTTAAAGGAAATGTCAAAAGACTGGTCTGCCCTTACCATCAATGGACTTACGATATAGATGGTAGTTTGATCCGAAATACTTGGATGCCGGCAGACTTTGTGAATGATGACTTTAATCTCAAACAGGCTCACGTTAAGACCGTTGCGGGCCTGATCTATGTAAGCCTCGCGCCTGTGGCTCCAGAATTCGCACCACAAGATGATTTGAAAAGCCTATTGGAGTTTCATGGATTAGAGAACGCTAAGGTCGCATATAGTGAGACGTACGATATAGCCGCAAACTGGAAGCTCGTCATTGAGAACCAGCGAGAGTGTTACCACTGCCCCGCGAAACATAAAGGTTATGCCAAGATCCAGTTCGACACGGATGTTGATAACCGTGAGAATCAGAGTGAGATCGAGGCTCGCTGGGACGAGAGTCGAGAAAAGTGGGCCGCTATGGGCCTAGACGTATCTCTCGCGGATCACCGGTATGCAATGAAAAGATCATGGTGGCGGGTGAATCGGACACCTTTTCGCAAAGGTTGTGTCTCAGAGACAGTCGATGGTCAACCCGTTGCCCCTTTAATGGGTAAGTTTACGGACCCCGATGCAGGCAATGCGCGAGCCAATACTTATCCAAACTTTTGGCTTCACGGATCAAGTGATCACATACATACGATGCGCGTTACGCCGCTTGACGAAAATACCACCAGAATTCAGGCTGACTGGCTAGTTAACGAAACAGCGGAAGAGGGTGTTGATTACAGCGTCGAACGGGTAATTGCGTTTTCTAAACGCGTGAATGAAGAGGATCACGAGATTGCCGAAGATCAAGCCAAAGGGGTCATGTCCTCAAGATACCAACCTGGACCATATTCTCCTGTCAAGGAAAAACTGGTCGAACACTTTGTCGCTTGGTATATCGAGCAAATGGATCAGATCTCTCCATAGATTGATTCCTGTAAAGACTTCTCAAGGGCCGCTTTGGAGTCGGCCACATTTGTGATTGACCGGTATCGAGGTGGCCAACAGACTTTTTCTTAGGTTCCGTCTTTAAATGTAATGTACAGGATTTAGCCAATCCGCCTGTGGTTCTTTTAATATCAGTAATAACCTATCCACGAGCAGTTCTATCTGGCATTCCCGATAGATGACAGCCGATAATCGAAAAAAGCAGTTAGGGCAATTATTTGATGCCGCAGTCTCAGCGGTTTCGGGCTGTCAGGCAGTAACCAATGCCATTGCTGAAGACACCCCATTTTCGCCGAGTTTAATCATCGCGGTGGGAAAGGCAGCAGTCGGCATGACTCTCGGAGCCATGGATCAGTGGCCCGATTGCGATGCGGTAGTGATCACCAAATATGGTCATGTAGGCGATGAATTCGATGCCTTCCCAAGTGTCAGGGTTATTGAAGCGGCACATCCTGTTCCTGATGAAAACTCGCTGTCTGCAGGGAAACTGCTTATTGAATCTATCGAAGCAATACCGGAGGACAGTCATGTACTGTTTCTAGTTTCCGGTGGGGCGTCGGCCCTCGCCGAAGCCTTGCCGCCTGATGTGTCGCTCAGCGCGTTAAAGGCGATCACTGACGAGATGCTGGCCACAGGAAAAACGATCGACCAAATAAATACTCGCCGCAAAGCCTATTCATTGATCAAAGGGGGTAAGCTCATTGAGCGATTTCCTGGCGAGCAGATCAGGGTTTATGCTATTTCCGATGTTGAAGGCGACAGCATCGCGGTTATCGGGTCAGGCCTTGGAGATACAAATCGTTTGCCCGATAAGGGTACCAGTCGAATCATTGCCTCTAACCAGATCGCGCGGCAGGCCGTGGTCTCAAAAGCCCAGCAGTTGGGCCTTAAGGTTAGGGAGAATAGTGAAACCCTGTATGGCGATATATTTGAACTGGCTGATCGACTGGGTCCATTTATTGCCAACGCACCGTCCGGGGTTTATTTATTTGGTGGTGAGCCCATAGTCACTTTGCCAGAGCATCCCGGTAGGGGTGGCCGCAATCAAAGCCTGGCGCTAGCCCTGTCAGCACATATCGCAGGCAGGCACGACATCAGTGTGTTGGTAGCCGGGACCGACGGTACGGATGGCCCGACGTCCGCCGCCGGTGGCCTGATTGATGGAACGACATGGAGCGAAAACACGGCTTCAGATGCACTCGACGGAGCCGATGCTGGCACCTATCTGGCACATCGTAGGGGGTTGTTTACTACTGGACCCACAAATACAAATGTGATGGACTTGCTCATTGTTATCATCGATTAGCTGATCGCGCCACCTCTGTGTATGAATGCAAATAACAACAATACAGAAAAACAAAATGACATACCGGTTATAGAGTGCCGGGACTTATGGAAAGTTTATGCCGAGAAAAAAGTCGATATTGATTTAGTAGTTCGCCAGAAGTTGGATAAAGATGCCGCTCTTGAAAGATATAAGGCCGTTGTTGCGGTGGGAGGTACAAGTTTTCAGGTATTTCAGGGAGAGACCTTTTGTATCATGGGTCTTTCAGGAAGTGGTAAGTCGACACTTGTTCGCCACATTAATCGACTAATTGAGCCAAGCGCGGGTAGTGTTTTTGTCAATGGAGTTGACGTTGGAAAATTGTCCCCGAAAGAACTGCGTGTGATGCGATCTACGACTATCGGTATGGTGTTTCAGAATATGGCTCTTTTCCCCAATCGCTCAGTACGTGACAACATCACGTTCGGCCTCGAAATGAGGGATGAAACACTTGACGAGCGACGGGAAGTTGCTGAGGAGATGCTGTCCTTAGTACAACTAGAAGACTGGGGAGACCGTTATCCTTCGGAACTGTCTGGGGGAATGCAGCAAAGGGTAGGTCTTGCACGGGCCCTCGCGGCGGATCCCGATATCCTATTAATGGACGAGCCATTTAGTGCGTTGGATCCTCTGATTCGTCGCCAGTTGCAAGATCAATTCCTGGATATCTCTTCCAAATTGAAAAAAACCAGTCTCTTCATTACGCATGACTTGGATGAGGCAATCCGGATGGGAGACCGGATTGCAATAATGAAGGATGGTGGATTTGTCCAGATTGGTCGACCAGATGAGATTATCTTAAGTCCCGTTAACGATTACGTGAAAGCATTCGTCGGCAGTGTGTCGCGTCTCAAAATACTTTCGGCAGTGAATGTCATGAAACCATTGGAGCGTAATATGAAAGAAGTTGCGCACCTGGATAATTATCATGTGGTGGATGCAGACTGTAGCCTCAATGAGTTAATGGAGATCGTTGTTAGAAACAATAAATCCGTACTTGTTACTAGCGGATCTGGCGAGCCAATTGGCACGATAACGGAACGGGATCTCTTAGAAGCAATGATGAGTAATAAGGCCCATCACGAATAGTTTTACCCTTTCGTCGATTCGTCTTTTTTCCCCTGAATAATCCGGTCGAGTAACATTGCGCAAAATACTATAGCTGTCCCTGCCAGTATTCCTTCTCCTGTATTGAGATGTCTAAGAGCCTTTAGAACATCATAGCCGAGGCCTCCAGCGCCAATCATGGAAGCGACTATGACCATCGAAAGAGACATCATGATTGTTTGATTGATGCCAGTCATAAGTGATGGAATGGCTAACGGTAGTTCTACCTTCAATAACAATTTCCATGGCGAAGCGCCAAACGCGAGTGCGGCTTCCTTTACATCACTAGGCACCTGCTGAATCCCCAAGGCAGTCAAACGTATCATTGGAGGCATAGCGAAGATTACAGTCGCGAATACACCGGGAGGTTTTCCAATCGAAAAGAATGCCACTGCAGGAATCAAGTATACGAAGCTCGGCATGGTTTGCATAAAATCAAGTGCCGGTTTAACGATAAGATAGACGCGTTGATTTTTCGCACACCAAATTCCAATTGGTGCTCCCACTACGATGCAGAGAAGGGCAGATACGCCCACTAGAGAAAGTGTACTCATAGATTTCTCCCAATACCCAAAAAGACCAAGGTAGGCGAGGGCGAACAAGCTAAAAATGGTAATCCGCAACCCGGCCGTCCTCCATGCGAGGACGAGTATCAGTAGGAACATGATGGGCCACGGTATACCGATCAAAATGTTATCAAGAAGATTCAAAGAGTTTCTTAGTCCAACAGTTATGAGATCAAAAAAATGTTCAAAATTTATAATTAAAAAATCAAAGAAATCGTTAATTGCCTTTGTACAAGTCCGATGTAGAAGGCGGGGCGCGGGAAAGGTCGTTAAGTAGTCAGGAGCAGTTGGTGTGCCATATCGGGAGAACGTAACAACAAGAAAAGAGATTTGTAAAAAGACTGCAGCAATTAACCTATTCACTTGGAACGCATGATCCGGTCCAGTATGAGTTTTCCAGCGTTGAAAACGTTTCCACAGTATCCAATTTGCGAACGATCCTTGAAGGATTGAAGAGAGTAGAAAGACCAGTAATCCAAGAGCGATAAACTGGCTAGAACTGCTCGATGAATTCTCATCGAAAGTGTTACTCCAAATGCCGTGCATAACCATCGTTACGCCCATTGTGTGGCCAAGTAGAGTTAACCAGAATAACGGCCAGATACCACGAGCCCCCGACCAAAACGATCCCCCGAAAGTGGCCCCCCAATTAATTAACTGTAAGGAATTTCCGCTGGCACCTAATGTTGAGAAACGTTCTTCGTAATAACTTGCGTTGGTCGACAGGAAATTTCCTACTAATGTGTCGTCGGACTTTGTTTTTCTTGCTGTCTGCATCATCGTATCGCCACTCAGTACTTGATCGGGAGTTAAGAAGATGGGTTACATCAAGTATAGTAGTCGCTTGCAAACTAGACCTACTTTCTTGAGTTCTCCGGAGACGTCAGTCAATGATTCTTGATCATTTTACAGTTCATACAAAGGATTTAGATAAGGCAAGTCATTTCTATCAGCAAATACTTGGATTAAAGGATGGTTATCGTCCCCCCTTTGATGGCCCTCCTGGCTTGTGGCTCTATGGTGCTCAAGGACGGCCAGTAGTACATCTTTACGCTGGACGGGAAGAGGCCCCTGGCCCTAGTTCCGCGGTAGATCATATTGCTTTCCTAGCTCAGAATTTAGAGGAAATGCTTGAGCGACTGGAAGAACATAATGTTTCGTATCAGAAGGAAACTGTTCCTGATACAGGTACGACGCAGATTTTTTTTAGCGATCCAGATGGAATAACGATCGAGCTCAATTTTGAATGACGAGATTTTGGTGTTTTGATATGAAAGAGAAGATTTTTGCCAGGTATCCGGATCTAGAAAATAAATCAGTAATGATTACGGGTGGTGCATCGGGAATTGGTGCATCCCTGGTAGAGCACTTTGTCGAACAAAATGCGAAGGTTGCTTTTCTGGATATTGCAGAGGAGCAAGCAATTGCGTTAGTAGATAACCTAAGCAGTCGCTACCCAAACCCACCGCTATTTTTAAAGTGTGATCTCACTGATATTACAGAACTCAAAAATTCAATAGCTAACATTCACATCGAGCTTGGACCACTTAGCGTACTTGTCAATAATGCTGGAAATGACGACCGCCATGAGTTTCGGGATGTGACCCCCTCTTATTGGGATCAGCGTATGGCGGTGAACCTCAAACATCAATTTTTTGCTGCCCAAGCTGTTTACGAAGGGATGCGATCAGTTGGCGGGGGATCGATAATTAACCTGAGTTCGACAAGTTGGGTTATGGGTGAAGGTGGGTACGTATGCTACACAACTGCAAAAGCTGCAGTAATTGGATTCACACGCTCGATCGCTCGAGATTTTGGAGAAGCAAACATTAGGGCCAATGCTATCCTTCCTGGATGGGTAATGACGGATCGCCAAATAGACCTATGGTTGACGCCAGAAGCAGAGCAACAAATTTTCGATTCCCAAGCACTCAAGAGAAAATTGTATCCTGAGGACGTTAGTCGGATGGCGTTATTCCTAGCGAGTAATGATAGCCAAATGATTACGGGCCAGAGTTTCATTGTAGATGGTGGTTGGAGTTGATAGCCGGGCGATGCAAGCGTCTCGAATAACCTGGGGCTACGTGGTTACCGCAGGGTTTGAATCATGGAAGCCTGAGGAAATTATTTCTACGCTATCACATCTCGGTTACCACACGATTGAGTGGACACTTGATCATTTCAATCCGCGTCAGAGATCGACTAATGAGCTCAAAGAGATGGTTTGTCTTGCGGAGAACAAAGGCTTAGTGGGTACCCAGGTTGCAGCATTTATAGATTTCGTAAGCGGCAATGAAGATGTTCGTCAGGATAAACTCCAATTGGCGAGTGAAACAATTCGAGCAGCTTCAGGATCTGGGATCTCTCTAGTTAGCATCTATGCAGGCCCTAATAGTTGGGATCCGCGAGCACCTCAAATTCCAACTGAATTGAGCACATCCGAGGCGTGGGGAAGACTCTTCTCAGCATTAGATGTACTGTACCCGATAGCCGAGCAAGAGGGTCTTACCCTCTGCTTTAAGCCTTGCGTCGGATCCCTCGCGTATGATTATTTCTCGACCTTGCCGGTTATCAAACAATACGGGAAATCTCAATCATTTGGCATCAATCTTGATCCAAGTCATCTGGTGCTCTATGGAAATGATCTTGCGTGGGCGGTGTCGGAGTATGCGGATCTTATTCGGCACGTTCATTTGAAGGATGTATTCGGGATACCGGGCGATGAGGGGCGACACTTTATGTTTCCGATGCTAGGGGAGGGAGTAACGGATTGGTCCTCCTTGTATTCGGCACTCAAAAATCAGAATTATCGCGGGAGTTTCTCAATTATCTTTGAAGCGTTTGCATATTTAAATAATGTCCTCGACCAGGATCCGGTTGCTGCGGCAAGGCTCTCCTTAGAGCAAGTACAAAAACTACCTGGATTTCGGTCAGAAATGTAACTTTAGTTTAATAACGGAGAGATTAGATTGGACTCAATACGATTGGCAGTCTCAGGGCTTGGAGCTCAAGGCCAACAACTTATCGATTGTCTGGCTAAGACCGAACAAGCCCAACTAGTAGCGGTGATTGATGTTGACCCTAAAGTTGCGGATCGTGTCTCAGAAGAACAACGAGTACCAAGATTCCTGTCTATCCAAGAGATGACAGCAGGCCTTCAAGACGAAGTTGATGGACTCATTATTTCTGTTCCAAATAGTCTTCATTTGGTCACCGTCACGGAAGCGCTAAACCTTGGATTGCATGTTCTCGTAGAAAAGCCAATGGGTTTAAGTATTTCAGAGTGTGATCAGATGATTGCGTGCGCTGAAGAAAATGATCGTCTGCTTATGGTCGGTCACAACATTCTGTTTTATGAGCCACATCTAAAGGTTCGGGAGATGATTAGTAAGGGTGAGATTTCCCGACCTGTTGAATTTCGAACACGTCTGACCTGTGGTCGAATGTTCGGCAGTTGGCGTGATAAAGCCGAATTGACCGGAGGAGGATTGTTAGTCGATTCAGGGCAACACCGTTTCTATACGGCTCGACAGTTGATGGGACCAGTCAGTGCTGTAACGGCATGGTTAGATACCAAAGACCCACGTAAAGTTGGCGATGAGACAGGATTTGTCATCCTTGAGTTTGAAGAAGGGGGTGTTGGACTAATAGATGCAACATTTCATGGCCCAGGGGATACCTTCTGTGACCTAGTGGAATTGGTTTCTAGGGACGGATTGATCTGGATTACAGGTTGTGAGGCGGACTTTCTGCAGACTTGGTCTCATCCACCGATTGCTATGGAAGGGCCATTATTGATTAATCGCGAAGGGAGAGAATGGGAGAGGATTGAAACTGGGCCAGGTGACTGGGCTGATACAGTGCAGAAATCAATCGAACACTTTGCTGCGTGTATTGAAGGAACGGAAGCTCCAATTACCAGCGCGATTGAGGGAAGAACGAATATGGCGGTACTTGAAGCTGCGTATAAATCAGCAGAAGAAGGACGTAGAGTGGAAGTAAGTGAGTTGATCTGACAGACAAGAAAATTGAGAGAAACATAAATTAACGCCTGACTAAGCAGAAGGCCAGACTTGGCTTCTTGTATCGCAATAGTTGCCTGGCTTGGTTAACTGTCAACAATTTATTTTTTCTGGCAACAAATGATATATTGCCTTGATCTATACCAGAAAACGAAAAAAGGAGGAGTAAACCAATGAAAGTAATAAGATTAATCGTAATCGGTTTTTTGTTGTCGTCCTGGTCGATCGCTAGTCAATCCGCCACTTCAATAAAAATTGCTGAATTGAATTGGGCGGGTTCAACTGCTAGTGCCTATGTCATGAAGGCGGTATTGGAGGAATATCTAGACGCCGATGTTGAAATTGTCGGTGGAGATGAGATCGCGTTATTCGAGGCGATGGCAAAAGGAGATGGGTCAATCGATGTTTTCTCTGATTTTTGGTCCATTTACCTTCCCGCGCAATGGGATCGATATGTAAAAGAGGGTTCGGACGAGAGCGTGAAGGTCAACGCTGCACCCTATCTTGGAACGGAAGGACTTTTTGTTCCTGCCTACGTTCAGGAAACCTTGGGGTTGACGCGAATTGAGCAACTTGCAGATCCCGAAATCGCCAAGCAGTTCGATACGGATGGTGATGGAAAGGGTGAATACTGGACAGGTGCTGCGGGGTGGCAGAGTGTCGACGAGAATGCCGTCAAGGCAAAATCCATGGGATATTCAGATCACTGGACTGCGTCTACGGTCGAAACTTGGGTGATGGAGGCGCTGTTGGATGCCGCTTACAAACGAAAAAAGCCGGTGCTTTTCTACCACTATACTCCCGAATGGATTCACGCGGCTTATGATCTAAAACGTTTGGAAGAGCCGCCTTTCACGGGTTTTGCTAACGAGAGTTTTAAAGGAGATCCACAATATAACCCGGACGGTTGTTACAACTTTATACAGCAATCTGAAGACGCGGATTGGTTCGAAAAAAGTAGCATCACATGTGAGAAGGCAAAGACGGATGTCTATGTAGCATATTCTTCGACGCTTCAAGAGCGAGCACCCAAGATTGCCCAGTTTCTTGATCAGATCTCGTTTTCGCTTGGCGCTATGAGCGGATGGATGGGTCGAATATCAAATGATAAAGAAGACGCCAGTGTGGTTGCCAAGGAGTGGATGGAAGCGAATCGTTCGTTAATAGAGAACGAGTGGTTAGCAGGCATCCAAAGATGAGTTAGTAGGTTCTCTATCGAATCGGATAGTTATATCTTTTTAGAGACCTTCCGTTCGTATTGGTGTCGGCGGAAGGTCTCTAGTAGTTACTTGACTTCCAGAACAGCCCACGGTGAATTCACGTGTTTTGATTGTCATGGCTGTTCGTGCATAACTCTTAGCTTGCAAAGTTAAGAATCTCTTCGTTCGTTGAGTCTAATATGGCAATTTTGATCTTGGATGACATTGATGAGGCGACATCGTGGAAGCAGGCGCTCTCGATATATTTGCCTCAGGTCGACATACGTGTTTCTCTAGATGAGGGAGACCCTGCTGATGTCAAGACTCTGATTCTTTGGGATGATTTCTCTGTTCTTCCAGCTTTGACAAATCTCAAGATGGTAGTTGTCTTGGGAGCGGGAGTAGATCATATATTTGAATCTGGAGTGACTATTCCCAATTCAGTAAAAGTATGTCGACTTGTCAATCCTTCCATAACATCACAAATGGTGGAGTGGGTCACGTTGGCAGTCCTTGTGCATAACCGTTCCTGGGATGAGTATCGAAGTTTTCAGCGGCAGAGACTGTATACCGAGCTAACGGCACTTCATCCTAGCAAGAGGGTGATTGGAATACTCGGACTTGGAATGCTTGGAAGAGAGGCAGCCCTAACGCTTAAGAGGATAGGTTATCAGGTTAAAGGTTGGAGTAAGTCGCCCAAAATGATCGATCAGATTGAGTCTTTCCACGGCAGTGACGGCCTGTCCGCAGTCCTATCTGAGGCTGATATTTTGATTTGCATGCTTCCGTTAACTGAGCAAACCCGAGGTATTTTGAATTCAGACTTATTCTCTAAAACGAAGACCGGCACCTACCTGATTAATGCGGGTCGCGGAGCTCATCTAGTGGAAGAGGATTTACTTAACGCAATAGATTCTGGGCAAATTAGTGGCGCAACGCTCGACGTGCAGTCCATCGAGCCGCTACCGCAAGATCATCCCTTCTGGGACCATGCACAAGTAAAGATTACACCTCATATTGCAACGGTGACTTCCGCCGAGGGAAGTGCTGAGGAGGTAGCAAAAAACTATCTGAGACTATCCTCCGGGGAAGATCTTTTGAATGTTATTGATCTTGATCGGCAATATTGAGCAGTCGGAAGGAACTAAAAGTAAGGTTTGTTGCCGCAAAATGAAAATTGAAAGTTCCTAAAAACGTAACAATTCTAGGAGCGGGGATTGTAGGTCTTTCGACTGCTCGCTTCCTCCAGCGGGCTGGAATCCGGGTGACTTTGATTGATAGGGTTGACCCAGGGAATGGGTGCTCTTTCGGCAACTTGGCAATGATCTGCTCAATTGAGAATGCTTTACCTATTCCCTCGTTGCAAGTTCTCAAGTCTGTACCAAGAATGCTGTTCGAGAGGGATGGATCTTTAGTAATTCGACCCCAATATCTCCCTAAGCTCCTGCCGTGGTTGTCTCGATTTGTCCATAATTCTTTACCTAGTCGGCGGTATAAGCATGCAACCGCGCTATCAAGTCTCTTAAAGGAATCGTTATCGGCGTATGTAGATTTGCTCGGCCAATCGGATGTACAAGCTTATCTAAAAGAGAATGGCTCACTAACTGTATTTGAAACTACATCGGGATTTGAAGCGAACGGCAAAGATAGAGCCTTGTTGCGAACGTTGGGTGCGCGTTATGACGAATTGAATCAACATGAGTTAATGGAATTAGAGCCCGCTTTAGCTCCAGTATTCTCGAGGGCTGTCTATTACCATGGTTGTGCTCAAGTGGTTAGCCCTTTGGGCCTATGCCAAGCACTTGCTACTCAAATTAGAGAAGCTGGAGGCGCGATCGTTAAAAACGAAGTCCACCACGCTGAGGTTAAAGCGGACGGCCATATTTCCCTCTTTGCGGATGATTCTGAGTTCGAATGTGAAGCACTAGTTGTAGCCGCCGGTGCATGGTCAGCGGAGGCCGCGAAATGGTTTGATATCTCGGTGCCGTTGGAGACCGAGAGGGGGTACCACACAACCATGTCTAGCCTAGACATTGGTTTGAACAGACCTATAACTCACGGTGAGACCAACATAGGAATGGTACAGCTAAAAGAAGGATTAAGATTTGGCGGGACAGTAGAGCTAGCCGGGTTAGACGCGCCGCCCGACTATATTCGCGGACGAAACATCCATCGAATTACCCGACGCATGATTAAGGATCTCCCTCCAGATGATAGCCTGGAAATATCGGATTGGATGGGGTGTCGACCAACCTTACCAGATTACTTGCCTGTGATTGGACCATGCCCGAACCATAGCAATCTTTGGTTTGCATTCGGACATCAACATGTCGGTTTATCTCTTGCAGCTTGTACTGGTAAGTTAATCACCAGTTTGATATTGGATTCACAGAGTGAGATCGATTTGACACCCTACCGGATCGATCGATTCTAAGTAGCGGTAGGAGTGCCTAACGGTAATCCTGTTTTATTTGGCGTGCGGCTTTTTCCGCAATCATCATGACCGTTGCGTTTGTATTCGCATTTACAATTTCTGGCATGACAGAAGCATCAATAACTCGCAGTGATTTTAGACCCAAGACCTGGCATTTATGATCCACAACAGATAATCGATCAGAATCAGCGCCCATTTTGCAGGTTGATGTTGGGTGGTACGAGTTATCGGCATGGTGGGTAATCCAGTTATAAAGTTGATCATCTGTTTGAACTGAGGCGCCGGGCAGTAGCTCTGGCCCTCTATAGGAGTCAAACGCCGATTGATTGACAATGTTTCGCGCTAATTTAATTCCGCTGCACAGTTCTTCTAGGTCTTGTGCGTGACTTAGGAGATTAAATCTAATCTCCGGAGCACTGTCTGGTTCCTGTGATTTAATTTGGATTGACCCTCGAGAACAGGAGCCTTGTAGACCCACATGAATTTGGAACCCATGAAACGGTTTTGACTGCGCACTACTAGGGTCTACTGCCAACGGTAAAAAAATAAGCTGAAGATTTGGATATGACATCTCTGGGTGACTTTTCAGAAACGCTCCAGAGGAAAATAGACTGGAAGCGCAAACTCCGCTATGAGTTAGAAACCAACGTGCACCGCTGACAAGTTTGCCAAGGGGTTGAGTAGATTTGAACCAACTTACCGGCCTCGTGCATTTGTACTGCAAGACTGTTTCGACGTGGTTTTGAAGATTCTTTCCGACACCTGGAAGATGATGAGTGACAGGAACTCCAATTGGTTGCAGCCATTCACCATCTCCGATACCGGATCGTTGAAGAATCCTTGGTG
>TARA_B100000686_G_scaffold147248_1_pt1 | contig 15228 bp, 13 predicted proteins | sample TARA_B100000686 | Tara Oceans TARA_B100000686 (sample SAMEA2622733) | marine metagenome | biome: marine biome (ENVO:00000447); feature: marine epipelagic mixed layer (ENVO:xxxxxxxxx); material: "saline water (ENVO:00002010), including plankton (ENVO:xxxxxxxx)" | depth 150 m
ATACTCTTGAACAAATTGAAGAAAAAGAAATTAGAGTACTCTTCGTTGAGATTCCTTCAAATCCTCTTCTCTCTATCCCTGACATAGAAAAATTGTCAGAATGGTGCCATAGCAATAAGGTTCATTTAATTGTTGACTCAACAATAGCTTCACCCGCTATCTTAAACCCATTGGAATATGGAGCAGATCTTGTCATACATAGTGCTACTAAGTACTTATCGGGACACAACGATATAGTTGCTGGATCAATTTCAGCTTCTGAAAATTTAATAGATGCCTTAAAAGAACAAAGAATGCTATTAGGTTCAAATCTAGGAATAAACGAAGCATTTTTATTACATAGAGGAATGAAAACACTTGGAATTCGAATGGCAAGAATTTCTGAAACAGCTTTAAAACTAGCGGAATTTCTAGAAGGTCACAAAAAAATAAAAAATGTCTTTTATCCAGGACTTGAAAGTCATCCTGATCACAATAACGCCTTAAAATACCTAAAGAATACTTTTGGAGGACTTATAAGTTTTGAAATGAAAGACCGTACGATTACTGATAAATTTATTGACAATCTAGAAGTTTCTTTTCTAGCAGCAGGGTTTGGAGGTATCGAGAGCCAAGCTGAACATCACGCCAAAATGGCATACCCTGATCTAGAAAAAGAGAATTCTCTTCTTACTTGTATTCCAGAAGGTCTAATACGTTTTTCCGTTGGCTTAGATGATTTTGAAATTCTGAGAGACGATATAAATCAAGCTCTAGGAAAATGTTAGAATAAAAATTAAGTATACTTTTATACAGGATACCATCCTTCTATTGGTGGCACGATTAGAATTTCATTCTCAAATTTTCCTTCAGGATGGAATTCTTTGCACAACTGATTAATTATTTCTTTCTCTTCTTCACTATTAACTCTTCCCGAAATCAAAAGCATATTATTTTCTCCTATAGAAACATTAATACCTGTAGCGTCAATTCTTTGATCTGCCATTAATTTAGCTTTGATTTTTTGAGAATAAGAAAGATCTTTAAGAATATCTAAGGCTGAAGTATCAATCTGAAACATTTTATTTTCTTTCAAAAGTTCTAAAATAGATTGTTTTGCATCCTCAAAACTGAGATTTTGTGTGTTAATAACAAGATCAAAATTCACTGCTTCTCCCCATTCTGCATTGAAAAAATGTCGAGAATAAGAAGTTCTTTCTTGATCATTATGTTCTATAAATTTCTCTGCCATACTTTTTGTAATCTCTTCGTTTTCAACCAAACGACTAGCTCTAACATCCATTGGAGCAATTATTCGAACTTTTAAGACACCTGGTATATTTGACAAAATGATATTGCTTCCCCTACCAAGCAAAACACAGTTTCCCTTAATAGCATACTCAAACATTATAGCTCTAACTATATCATGATAAACTAATTGACTGTCTCTGAAGAAACGTTCTACAAGGCCTGGTTTTCGTTCATCAATATGCTCAAGCTCTTCACGAACATAACCAAATTCTTCAGCCGATTTTGCAAAAGCATTGTTGTCCAAGAGCGTCCAATTAAGACTTTGAGCTACCAGCTTGGCAATAATATCTCCACCACTACCCAGTTCTCTAGATATAGTTAGAATGCCCATTACTATCCTCCAAAAAATTAACTATTTAAGTAAATTCTATGAAAAAAGAATTGAAATGTCATTATTTTTTTTTGAATTTTTTAAGTTGCAATCTATAGTAAATATTTCTAGGTTTAATCAGAATTGCTTTTTTTATGTACTCAAGAGACTTTATACGTTCACCCTTTTTAAAGTGCAATTCTGCGAGAGTATCTAGATAAGATGGATTTTCCGGAGAAAGTTCTAAAGACCTTCTAGACATTTGAATCCCTTTATCCAAACAATTCATTTTCATTGAACAAAACCAAGCAAGTCTATTCAAAGCATGATGTGATTCTGGAGAATTTAAAAGTAATTTTTTAAAGTATTTTTTAGACTTGCTTATATTCTTAGCCTTCCAAAATAATTCACCTAATTCCAATAAAACTTTTTTCGAATTTGGATGTTTTTTTAAAATTCTTTCAAGAAATTTTCGTGATTTTTTTAAAAGACCTCTCTTTTGATAAAGTTTGGCAGCTTTCAAATACATATCTATATTTGTTTTATGTATCGATCCACCTTTTTTATATATATTTATTGCATTTCTAAACATTCCTGAACGAATATAAATTTTGGCTAAACTATCATAAACGTCCAACCAATCAGGAGCAATTTTCAAAACTTTCTTATATCCAAGAATAGCTTTATTAGGATATCCTAACTTTTCGTAAGTCTTCGAAATTAAAAGCAAAAGCTTTGGATTATCAGGATAAAATTTTAAATTCTTTTCGATCAATACTTTAGCTTTTTCATAATCTTTCAGAAAAAATAATTTTTCCACTTCTATTGATATGGCAATAGGATGTGGTCCTTTATAAAATATTTTTTTCTGAATATTTTGCTTTGAAATTATCGAATTAATTAAATTGATTCTTTCTAATACAACACTATCTTCCTTGTCTAACTCTAGAGCATTTTTATATTTTTCTAGAGCTTTCCTAAAGTACTTTTTTTTGAAATGAATATCTCCAGACAGAATAATCGCTTCTATATATTGGGGATCTATTATTAATAATTCACGTAATTCTAAAAGAGATTTAGAAAATTGCGCATCTTGAAAATAAAGGGTTGCAAGTTTGAATTTCAATGATAATTTTCTATTACTCGAAATCGAAGATGCTTTTTTTAACAACTCAATAGCTTTTTTACGATTTCCCTTCTTTACCATATAACGGATTTTAATTTCTAATTCTTTAATTTCCTGATTTATAATTTTATTTTCAAGATGAGTTCTAGATTCAGAATTTTCTAGAGAAATAAGATAAATAAAAATTAAAAGAATGGCAAAAAAAATTGATTTCTTGTTCAATTTCATGAAATCACTTATATATGGATTAAATTGACGGAAAAAACTCACTCTTTTTACAACTTTTTTCTGAAAAATTATGAATTTCGACTTATGTTATCTAACGCAATAAGGGTCTTGGTAACTTCGTACAAATCCTTCAAGTTGAGCATACTTGGTCCATCAGACAAGGCATCGTCTGGTGATGGATGACACTCAATAAAAAATCCATCAACACCTACTGCAGAAGCAGCCCTGGCCAATGGAAAAATCATTTCTCTATCCCCACCACTTTGGTTTCCAAGAGATCCTGGACTCTGAATACTATGAGAAGCATCAAAAATAATTGGACATCCAGTCTCTCGCATTTTAACAATAGAACGCATATCGGAAACTAAATCGTTGTATCCAAAAGTCGTTCCTCTTTCTGTAATTAAAATGCTTTCACAGCCAAAACCATGAAATTTCAAAATTACATTTTTCATGTCAGAAGGAGAGAGAAACTGACCTTTCTTTACATTGACAACTCTTCCAGATTCAGCTGCTGACTTAATCAAATCAGTCTGTCTACATAGAAAAGCAGGTATTTGAAGAATATCAAGAATTCCTGCCGATTGTTCAATATCAAAAACAGAATGGACATCAGATAAAATTGGCAACCCTGTTTTCTCTTTTACCTCTAAAAGGATAGCTAATCCATCTTCTAATCCAGGACCTCTGAAAGAAGATGATGAACTTCGATTTGCCTTATCGAAAGATGATTTAAAAATTACATTTATATTTAGCTCATCAGATATTTTCCTGAGTTCGTCTGCACATTTGAACGTAATTTCTTTGTTTTCTATAACACACGGACCCGCAATCAAAACAGGAACAGAATCCCCTCCAATCACAAAATCGCCAACACTAACTTCTCTTGATAAATTCAATTTTCGTCCCTAATTTCAAACTCATGAAATTAATTTTCATTTAAAAAGTTCACTTCGGGCATTTTTTGCAGCTTCTACAAAAGACACAAAAACAGGATGAGGAGAAAACGGTGCACTTTTAAATTCAGGATGAAATTGACATCCGAAATAAAAAGGATGACCCGAAATTTCAATGATCTCAACTAATTCATCATTCGGCGAAATTCCTGAAAAAATCAATCCATTCTTTTCCATAGAATCTCGGTATTTATTATTTAATTCGTATCTATGACGATGTCTCTCCTCAAATTTATTTGAACCATTATATATTTTGGACGCTAAGGTATCCGACTTCAAGACTCCGGGGTAAGATCCTAAGCGCATAGTTCCACCTAAATCTAAATTTTCTTGGCCGGGCAAAAGTGCAATTACTGGGAAAGGTGTATCTTCTGAAAACTCTGAGCTATTTGCATTTGAAAGCTCACAAACATTTCTAGAAAATTCAACCACTGCACATTGCATACCTAGACAAATACCAAGGAAAGGAACTTTTTTCTCTCTGGCGTATTTAGAAGCCATTATCATTCCCTCGAAACCTCTTTCTCCAAAACCACCAGGAATTAAAATTCCATCAACTTCCCCAAGTAGGTTTTCTGCTCCCTTCTCTTCAATTTCTTCACTATCTATATAAGAAATTTCTAAACGTACATCAGATGAAAAACCTGCATGAGACAAAGCTTCCGAAAGAGACTTATAAGATTCTTTTAAATCGACGTATTTACCAACTATACCTATTTTCACAACCACTTCACTTTCTCTAGTTTTTTTTACAAAATTTTTCCAAAAAACTAAATCTGGATTTTCTGTATTTAATCGTAAAAATTCTACAAGAATTCTATCTAATCCCTCCTCATTAAATTTCAAAGGAACTTCATAAATAGAATCAACATCGACAGCAGTTATAACGGCTTCGGGAGAAACATTGCAAAATAAAGAGATTTTTTCCTTTAAGTCATTATCTAGTTGCATCTCTGTGCGGCAAAGGAGAATATCAGGTTGTATGCCTATTTCTCTGAGTTTCATTACAGAGTGCTGAGTAGGTTTTGTCTTTAGTTCTTCTGAGGTTTTAATGAAAGGTACTAAAGTCACATGAACATGTACAACATCATTCTGTTGCATTTCATTTCGAAACTGTCTAATCGCTTCAAGAAAGGGTAGACTCTCTATATCACCAACAGTACCCCCGATCTCACAGATAACAACATCTTGCCCCTGATCTGCTGCTTTAAAACAATCCTGTATTTCATTAGTAACATGTGGAATTACTTGAACAGTTCTTCCTAAATAATCTCCAGAACGTTCCTTGCTAATTACATTGTAGTATATTTTTCCTGCTGTAAAGTTATTTACTTTCCCCATTCTTGCATGTGTAAATCTTTCATAATGCCCTAAATCCAGATCAGTTTCTGCACCATCATCAGTTACAAAAACTTCTCCATGCTGAAATGGACTCATAGTTCCGGGATCTACATTCAAATAGGGATCAAATTTTTGGAGGTTTAAAGTTAAACCTCGAGCTTCCAACAAAGCTCCTATTGAAGCACAAGCCAGACCTTTTCCTAGAGAACTTAAAACACCACCAGTTACGAAGATATACTTTGCCAACTTGCTATCTCCTCATGAATTGCAGTTTTCATTTTTTTATCTTCAAATATTCTTTTTAGATCTTCTGGAGTATCTATACCTACAGAATCAAAATCAGATTCTACTATCACAATATTCATGCCATCATTCAATGCACGTAATTGTTCTAGTGATTCTCGCTCTTCAATATCTGCTTTTGGTAATTTAGAAAACCTGTCGAGAACCTTTTTTTGATAAACATACAAACCAAGATGCTTAAAGAAATTCCTGAACATCCCTTCATTAGACAACCCCGTTACATTATACGAATTATCAGAACTCATCAAATCTCTCACACAAGGAATTGGCGCCCTTGAAAAATACAAGGCCTTCATATTCTTATCAAAAACAACTTTCACTACATCAGGATCAATAAAATCTGATAGTGATGAAATCTTTACTGCCAAAGTAACAATATCAATTTCTTGGTTCTCTAACATTAAATTGATAGCAGTATCAATTGAATCAGGATCTAAGAAAGGTTCGTCACCCTGAATATTAACAATAATTGAAAAATCTTTGTTTTCATCACTACTAGCAATTTCTGCTACTCTATCAGTGCCACTTTCATGAGATGATGAAGTCATTTTCACGGAACCTCCAAAACTTTTCACTTCATCGAAAATTCTCTTATCGTCTGTAGCAACAATTATGTCATCAATTAGATTCGAACGGGAAACTCTCCTATAAACATGCTCAATCATAGTCTTTCCACATATATCTACGAGCGGTTTCCCAGGGAAACGAGATGAAGACCATCTAACTGGAATAACACCTAGAGTTTTCATATCAATACCAAGAATGAGTTTAGCATATCATTTTAATAAGCATTTTTATCTAAAAAACTCTTCCATAGAGTAAGCCATAAAATTTTCAAATCAAATCCAACGGACCAATTTTCTATATAAAACAAGTCAAATTCAATCCTTTTTTCAAGAGAAGTATCTCCTCTCCAGCCATTAACCTGTGCCCAACCTGTAATCCCACTTTTCATTTTATGTCTCAACATGTACCCAGGGACAGTACTTCTAAATTGCTCAACAAAAAAAGGTCTTTCTGGTCTTGGTCCTACTAGACTCATCTCTCCTCTTAAAACATTAAATAATTGAGGAAGCTCATCCAGATTCAATTTTCTGAGAAAGCTTCCCAAAAAAGTTTTTCTATTATCATCGGATTTTGCCCATACAGGACCAGTCTCTGATTCTGCATCAATTTTCATAGACCGGAATTTATACATTTGGAAAGATACACCATCTAAACCCATTCTCTCTTGCGCATAGAAAATCGGCCCCTTGCTACCAAACTTAACTAGAAGAGCAATAAGAAGTAAAATTGGAGATAAAACTACAACAAGCAAAAATGCAAGAATTAAATCCATAAAACGTTTAAGAAAGGTATTCCAACCGAAAAGCGGAGATTGAGATAATAAGATTACAGGAAGTCCTCCTAATTGTTCTATTCCTGCATTTAATCTCATATGTTCAACTAAGTCTGGAACCAATCTGAGATCAACACTTGAATCATTTAATGATTTAAGCAAATTTTCACGTTCAGAGTTAAAATCCGTTGTAAGAGCAACATAAACTTCAGCAATTTTTTCGTTTTCAACTATGTTTTTCACCTCAGACAAAGAACCCAGAACTGGCAAATTTCCTATAGAATCAGGAGGCGATTCATATTCAGATATGTAACCAACTATCTGAAATCCCAAATATCGAAATTCCTCAAGTTGTTCTACAACCCTATTTGCTAAGGAAGAAGTTCCAACCACAAGGATTTTTTTTATATCAATCTCAAGTCTTCGAAAACGACGTATAAATGACCAGAACAATCGACGTATCAAGAATAAAAATACAGGACTTATCATTAGAAAAAGTGCAAACATAACTCGACTATATGTAATTTCTCTATAGAAAAAAGTAATAGCAATAATTAACAGAACAGTTAGAAAAATTGTTGCTGATAACCGGAGAATTTCTTGCGAACTCTTTAGGCCAATTCTAAATTCATAAAGATGTGTAATCCTTGCAGATACAAACCAAGAGAATAGTGCATAAGGCAACAGAATAAGATAATCATAAAAATCAGGATGCCCCAGTCGAACTGGAATGATTTCAACTGTAAAACGAAGATAAAATGAAAAGAACCACGCAGAAACAAGAGCAATGAAGTCAGAAACACACAACAAAAAAACATTTAGTTGACCATACCGTTTTAGGATCAAAGAAAATCCCCTTTAAAATCAGTCTCTGTTTCTTGACTTAAAAATTTCAAATGCATTCATAAACATTTGCTTAGCATCATTCTTGAATTTATGACGACTAAAGTGTTCTGCTTGAGATCTCGCGCTTTCGGAACTAAAACTATTTTCATTTTTCTCAAAGTATTCTATAGCTTCCACTAAATCTTCTACTTCAGGATTTGCAAAGAAAAGACCTGTAGGTTCGCTATCAAGATGACGAGATGTATTTCTTCCAACTGGTATTGAATAATTTTCACTATTTATTCCTATCACAGTCTCAAGAGCACCTCCAGCTCCTAAAGCTATAACAGGTCTCCCACAAGCCTGAGCTTCAAGTGGAGTAATACCAAAATCCTCCTCTCCAGGAAAAATAAAAGCTCGACAATTTGAATAAAGTTCTACAAGAGGCTTGCCAGTTTTCCATCCTAAAAATTCTATATTAGAATTTGCTATTTTACGAATAGCCTCAAAATCTTGACCTCCTCCTACAACTTTTAAAGGTAATCCTAAAATGTTAAATGCTTTAACCGCAAGATCAATCCTTTTATAGGGAGCAAATGCTGAAACAACAAGATAATAGTTTTCGGAAGAACTACCGGTTGATTGAAACAATTCTGTATCTACGGGACAATATAGAATCTTTGAATTTCTTGCATAAAATTTCTTTATTCTTTCAGAAACCGTATGGCTTATTGCCACAAAATCGCTTACTCCAGAATTAGATTCAAAATCCCAACGTCTTAAATATTCCATTATTTTTGGAACTAAGTATTTCATAGGCCAATTTAACCTATCATTTCCAAAATACTCATCGTAAGCACTCCAAGCATATCTCATCGGAGTATAACAGTAACAAAGATGAAATGTATTTGGACCACCTAATACTCCTTTTGCTACGCAATGACTACTTGAAAGAATAAAATCATAGTCTCTTAGTTCTAAGGATCGTATTGCACTTGGCATTAAGGGAAGCATTTCCCTGTAGCGTGTATAAGACATAGGAAAATGCTGAAGGAAACTAGTTTTTATATTCAATTTTTCTATTTTTGGAGATACTGATCCTGGAATATGAATCAGTGTAAAAAGATCTGCTTGTGGAAAAATTTCAGAAAAAACTTCCAGACAGTTCTCACCACCCCTCATCCCCGTGAGCCAGTCATGTATAATTGCTACTCGCAAATCATTATCCTCTAAAATTTTTCTATTGCATCTTCATATGCAGATAACGTTTGACTTGCAGACTCTAATATAGAAAAAGAGGCAGCTCTTTCTAAACATTTCTTAGAAAGTTCTTCTCTAAATTTAGCATCTTCAAGTATTCTTAGCATTTGATTTTCTAAAACTTGTATATCAGAAACAGGAAAAATCATTCCTGCATCTCCTACCACTTCAGGTAAAGAACCAGCATCAGAAACTATAGGAGGTATACCCAAACTCATAGCCTCTAAAGCGGGCAAACCAAATCCTTCATATAATGAAGGTAAAACTAGTGCATGTGCATTAGAGTAGATACCTTGAAGGACCTCTAAGTCAATATTTCCAAGGAAATAAACGGATGACTCTATAGAGAGCCTAGAAATCAATTTTTCAAAACGCTGATTTTCTCCCGTTAACACCAAACAAATTTGTTTGTCCATTTTTTTCAAATTAGAGAAAGCTTGAAGTAGAAGTGGAATATTTTTGTGTAATTTATGATTTCCTACATAAAGAAAATAGGATCTTTCAGCAAGAAAACTTTTTAGTTTCACTGGAATTTCTTTATTACTGTTCCTTCCCCAATTTTTTGGCAAAGAATTGTATATTACTCTTACTTTTTCATTCCCAATATGAAGTCTCTCTTTAATATCCTGAGCAGAATTTTTAGAAACTGTTAAGATTATTCTAGATTTTTTTACTACTCTCTTAATCATTAACCATGAAATCTTCCAATGAAGATATGATGGGCAAAAGTGCGGAAAAATCTGGTGTATCATATCATGAATAGTTACAACTACAGGAGTAATACCAAAAAATGGCTGAAAATAATGAGGATAATGGATTAGATCAAGTTCTAAATTACTTACTTTTTTTGGAAATAGAATTTGTTCAGAAACTGAATAAGGAGGTGATTTAGAAGGTACTATTCTGAAGTTTATCCCTGGAGGTTTGAAATCTTTAATATCGGTTGGATGCATAAACAAAACAAACTCGTTTTTTCTATCTAACTCTCCAATACCGTCTATTAAATTCCTTAAGTAAGTTCCTATTCCAGTCATCGATATCATTCGAGAATCAATTCCTATACGCATCGATTTACTACCTCATAAACTTCTTCAATAGATGGAGAAGGATATTCCTTCAGTAATTTATTTTGGTTTTTAGGTTCTACTGAAACTACGAACGCAGAGTCTCCAAGAGGGCGACATATTACAGGATCATTTACTCCTTGAAAAATGCAAATAACAGGTACATTTATAGCAGAAGCTATATGGGTAGGACCAGAATCATTCCCAATATATAGACTCATGTTTTTCACTACCCCCATAAAAGTACCAATACAATCGACCTGACCAGACAAATCAATTACTTTTTGTTTTAAGGAATCAGGAAGATATTCAAAAATCTGCTTAATAAGAAATGCATCCGAAGGGCCACCAAAAAAAATAACTTGCAATTCATTCTTTTTAATAATCATTTCTGTCAATACAGCTAATTTTTCACATGGCCATCTTTTTTCTGCAAGGCCGGCTCCTGGATGAATCCCGACAACTGGTTTTGAAAAATCTACTCCATTATCTTTGAGTAAAGTTCTACTTTTATTTATATTTTTCTCTGTAATTTTGATTTTTGGATTTCTAAAAGGAAATTCTCCGAGTCCCGTTTTCTCTAAAAGAAGTAAATTGCTTTCAACTAAATGTTTTTTTTCATAATTTGGAACATCTATATCAAGAAGAAAACCTAACCCCGTCGATCCCCGACCAGACAAAAAAGGGATGCCAGCCATTCTGGAAGCTAAAATTAGTTGGAAATCTCCCCTTAAATCAATCGCAACATCATAAGTTTTCCCTATTACTTTCATCCGATCCTTCAGTAATCTAACAAGTTGAAGAATAGAGAAAAAACCAAACTTTATAGTTTTAGGACGTCTAAGCCAGGGACAAGGAAATTTTAAAAAATGGAAACTATTACTATTAAATTGTTCAATATTCTTCATAAGTGAAAAAGACCAAGGTCCAATTACAATATCAATTTTCGCATTAGGAAACCTTTCTTTCAAAATTTCTAAAGAAGGAATAGAAAAAACCATATCTCCTAAATGATCAGGTCGAAAAATTAGAATATGAGATATTTGTTCAGGAAGATTTTTTTTTCTCGAAAAGAATAAATCTCCAAAAAAATCCAAAATCATAAAACAAAATTTAGGAAAAAATTTCCTATAACTGTATTTTCTTATTTTTGTCTTTGTCAAAATATTTCCTTTAGAAGTACTTATTTATAATTACCTTTTTAATCAATTCCATTTCAAAAGACGTCGAACAGAATTAAGACCTTCCGTTGTAATTCCTCCTAAAACAAACACTAAAGTAAAATATATGAAAAATCCCAACAAAAATTGGAGATAAGATAGATCTGTTACATAATTAGAAATCAACCATGCGAAGAAAGTACTAAAAACCACAACTAGAATCGATTTAGCACAAGGATATGCAACTTTTTTTGAAAGAAAAAGAATTAGAACTACCATTAAAATGAATTCAGTAATCAACGAAGAAATGCTTACCCCTATATAATCGTAATCTGGAATTAAAATAACATTTAAAATTATTTTTAATGTGAAAAGTGATGCCCCGTAAAACATGAAATATCTTTCGTATCCCATTCCAATTATCATGGTTGTCAGCAAATATAACAAGAAACTACAAAACTGTGTCCATCCTGAAATTTGCAAAGGTAGAAATGCGTCTTTATATTGAGAACCATATGCCAAATCTATTATTTCTGAAGAAATAAATGTTACAGAGAGACCAACAAACATTCCAAACACGAGCAAAATTGAAAATATTCCTCTATAAATTTCCTCTATTCTTTCTCTCTCAGAAGAAATAAATTTATAACTGATAATCGGCAAAAGAGAAGTAGTTATTGCCATCGGAAAAATCTGAAGGGAACCCGTTAATCTTACAGCCGAAGAATATATTCCAACTGATTCGGAATCTTTCATCCAATCTAAAATCAAAAAATCGCCGCGAGTGTAACCAATTAGAAGAAAATTAGTTATAGCAATTGGATAAGAAAAACGGAGCAAACGTTTCCACATAGTAAAATCAATATTCCATTTTGGTTTCAGTTTTTTTATTGAGCAAAAAAACAAGACCACAGATCCGATTCCAAGACACATAAGTTCAATGAAAATTATAGAAGGAATAGAAAAGTTCATACTCGCAAAAAGAACTATAGCCAAACCCGCAATTAATTCACTTAAAACAAAAATTAAAGAAGGTAATCCCATCTCGAGTTTTGCTTCAAATGGTGCATCGAAAATTTGTCTTAAGGATGCTACCCGAAACGAAAAGAAAACAAGTAATGAAGCAGAAAGTATAGACCAACGTTCTAGTGGAGAAGTAATAAATAAAATCGCAACAACACAAATTACAAACCAACTAATAAAAGAGAAAATCATCCTAAGAACTAGGCCACTTCCAAAAATAATTGAAGAGTTTTCTGAATCAGAGGCAATTTCTCTAACAACAATCCTCTGCATCCCTACTTCAGCAATTACTGAGGCAAATTCTGCAATTGCGAACGCCAAAGTATATATTCCAAATTTACTTGGACCAATAATTCTAGCCAAATACATTACAACAATAAGTCTCACAATCCTCTCAGAAATTCTTCCAAGAAAAATCCATAGAGAATTAGATGCGGCGTTATGAATCAGGGACATATTCCACCGTTCTCCGAAATAAAATTTTCTAAAATTCTTTATTCAAAATTGTACAAACTTTATAAGAATTCAAAAAAAACAAATAAATCATACTTTAACTAATTTATAAATTATACTTTTATTACTAATACTTGACATAAAATACAGTATAAGAGAACGTCTAATGAATCTTTCACTTAAATTATTAGAAGACATATGGAAGAAAAAAATAGAAAACTTCGCGATTTGATAGAAGATGAAGCCCCAATTTTAGTTCCTGCGTGTATAGATGCATTCAGCGCAAAAATAGTTGAAAAAGCGGGCTTTCAAGCAAATTATCTTTCAGGTAATGGGGCATCTGCTACTACTCTAGGACAACCAGACATCGGACTAATGACGATGAGTCAAATGTCTTCAATATGCAGCAATATTACTAAGGCTACAAATATTCCTTTAATCGCTGATGCAGACACGGGTTATGGTAATGCTTTAAATGTTATAAGAACAGTACAGGAACTTGAAACTGCTGGTGTCTCCTGTATTCAACTTGAAGATCAAATAACACCAAAACATTGTGGACATTTTTCAGGTTCAAAACCTGTAGTACCGATCAATGAACAACTCGGAAAATTGAAGGCCGCACTAGATACAAGGAAAGACGATAACCTTTTAATTATTGCTCGAACAGATGCTGCTGCTGAACACGGGATAGAAGAAGCTATAAAAAGAGCGAATCTCTTTTACGAGATAGGAGCAGATCTTACTTTTATAGAAATAGAAGGTTCACCAAAAGATTTTGAGAATATTAGTCGCAATGTACCCGGGAAATACGCAACCACAGTTGATGAATCTAGAATAGAAGCTGCATTTACGGTTGAAGAATTGGGTAAAATGGGGTTTAAATTAATTATTTTTCCTGGAATTATTAGATGTACATATTTGAAATCAATTTTTGATATTCTCACTACTCTTAAAAAAGAAAATTCAGTAGATTCAAAAAAGCATTTGATGTCTTCATTTAAAGAATACAATGATGTATTAGGTAAGGAAGATTTTGATAAATTGACCAAAAAATATTTATAAATTTTTCAAACTTTTAAGGAGAAACTGTGATTACTGTTGGCATGTATTATGAAATTATAGAAGGGAAAGAACATATTTTTGAAGAAAAATTCGAAGTTGTTTCGAACGTACTACAAGAACTCCCAGGACATGTTCAAAGTTTGCTTTATCATCAAGTGAAAAAACCAAATTCCTATACAATAATATCAGAATGGGAAACGAAAGATCATTTTACAGCATTTATTAAAAGCGACGCATTCAGAAACGTCACAGATTGGGGAAAAGCAGAAGTTTTAAAAGATAGACCAAGACATAAAGTTTATGGTGGTGAAAGCAGTGTTTAAAATATAGGGAAACTGGATTTTATAGTTTCAACACTGCCTATAAGGAGAAATAATATGGGTAAAAAAATAGCATTTCTGGGATTAGGTACCATGGGAGGTGCGATGGCAAATAATATTGCAAAGGCAGGTTATAAAGTTAACGGCTATGATCCCTTTGAGGAAGCATGCCAAAAAGCCCAAAAAAATGGAATAAATATCTTTTCTTCACCTGCAGAAGCTTGTAAAGACGTTCATGTAATACTGAGTTCTGTTCCTGAAACAGATGATGTCTCCGAAGCTTACTTGGGCGAAAAAGGTGCTCTTATCAGCGCCTCTGAGGAAACAGTTTGTTTTGACCTTTCAACTATTACACCAGAAGGAAGCATCAAAATTGCTCAAGAAGCAAAAAGAAAAGGAGTAATCTTTCTAGACACTCCTGTGAGTGGAAGTGCTCCTCATGCTATAGAAGGAACCCTTGCAATTATGGTAGGAGGAGACAAAAAGGGATTAGAAAAACATAAAGATGTTCTTGAAATTATTGGGGAATCAGTTCATTACATAGGAGAAAACGGTGCTGGACTAAAAATGAAATTAGTTACAAATCATGTTTTCTCAGGACACTTAGCAGTTTTTGCCGAAGCACTTTCTCTGGGGAAAAAAGCAGGGTTGAATGCAAATACTATCATGGAATTTTTAAAGAATAGTGTTATCCCAAAAATGCTAACTTATAAAGGTACGCCTCTTGCTGAAAAAGACTACACTCCAACTTTTAGAACAAATTTAATGCTTAAAGATCTTAGAATGATTACTGCAATGGCTGAAGAATTGAAAATGCCAATCCCAATTTCGGCAATTACTCGACAGATATACATGTCAGCTGCTGCTTTGGGTCATGGAGACTCTGATCAAAACGCTATTCTCGAATTTTTTGAGAAAAGTGGTGCCATTGAGGAAGAGTAAAATCTTCTTTAATCGTAAATTTATATAAAGCTTAAAATATTACATACTTTTTTAGTCGGGTATAAAAAATTAATCGCCTTTTTTTACTTGCAACTCCTTTAAGTTCTCTCTAGAATTGCGTCTGTTTGATTTTTTTTGTTTTTAAATTTCTCAAAATTCAGTCTTTTAGGGGACATTTTAATGACTAAAAGTGGAAGAGAACTCCTTGATGAGGCAAGAAATC
>TARA_B100000686_G_scaffold348353_1_pt1 | contig 15220 bp, 16 predicted proteins | sample TARA_B100000686 | Tara Oceans TARA_B100000686 (sample SAMEA2622733) | marine metagenome | biome: marine biome (ENVO:00000447); feature: marine epipelagic mixed layer (ENVO:xxxxxxxxx); material: "saline water (ENVO:00002010), including plankton (ENVO:xxxxxxxx)" | depth 150 m
TGCCCTTAATTATATTTCTTACTATTCTTTTTGCTTCCTCAAGGTCTGGTTCAATTCTAAAGGTTTGTCTGTAGCTTTGGAAACGATCCCTAAATGGACTTCCTATCTGTTCATTTGCCTTTAAATTATTTGCTAAGATCAAACTTGGAAACAAACTAAATAATATTAAAGCTTTTCTTTTGTTTATAAAAAAATTATTTTTAAAGAATTTTTTATTCATATATTTTTAATCCATTTTTAAAGTAATTAACCAACTTAATACATCTTCAATTTCCTGTGCGTCTAATAAAGGTTTTCCCACAAACTTTTCTTCTACTCTTTTTAAACCCTTAACTTTATAAAATGCTGGCATAATTGTATCAGGATTTAAAATATATGGATTAACCAACCTTAATCTAAGTTGATTTATATTATACCTATTCCCTACACCTGCCAAACTTGGTCCTACATCTCCATGAAATGATTCATTAACTTCAGGAAGCATATGACATGCTAAACAATTACCATCTCTAGAAGACGCTATTTTTTTTCCTCTTAAAGGGTTACCTGGAATATTTGTTAATGGTTTTGGTATTTCTAAATCTACTATTTCATAATCTACTAACTTATCATTAGAGACAACAATAGAAACCCCTAATACAATCAAAGTAAAAAATAAATATTTTATATATTTCATAGTAAATAATATAATAAAAATAATTTAATAATCCAACTGATGAAATATATTGTCTTAAAGATTATTTAAATTAATATATTATTATTAAGGAAAAAAATATGAAACCACTTGAAAACATTAGAGTTATTGATTTATCAACTTTATTGCCAGGACCTTTTGCTACTTTAATTTTAGCAGAAGCTGGAGCTGAAGTCATTAAGGTAGAAAGACCTGGGGGCGAAGATATGCGAAGATCTCCTCCTTTCATAAATGGTGAAAGCATTCTATTTAATTTACTAAACAGGGGAAAAAGGTCTGTAGAAATAGATATGAAATCTGATCAAGGATATAAACAAATTATTACTTTAATTAAAACTGCAGACGTGGTTATAGATCAATTTCGTCCTGGAGTAATGGAAAGATTAAAATTAAATTTTAATAGTTTAAAAAAAATTAAAAAAAATATTATACATTGTTCTATAACAGGATATGGTCAAAATGGTCCTAAAAAATATACAGCAGCTCACGATATTAATTATATGGCTGAATCTGGATTATTATCGTTAGCTAGAGAAAAAGATGGCTCTCCTGCAATGCCAAATACTCAAATTGCAGATATAGCTGGCGGTAGTTATCCAGCGGTAATAAACATATTATTGGCTTTACGCGAAGCAGAAAAAACAGGAGAAGGAAAATTTATAGATATCTCTATGACAGATAATCTATTTCCATTTATGTGGATGGCAATTGGTTTAACTTCTAAAAATTTTTATAGCACAGGTGGGGATTTACAATTAACTGGAGGAAGCCCTAGATACAATATATATAAAACACAAGATGAGGGTTACCTAGCATTAGGTGCATTAGAAGAAAAGTTTTGGTTAAGGTTCTGCGAAGTTATTAATTTACCAACCAAATTGATAAATGACCAAAAAAACCCAAATTCTACTAAAGAAGCTATTGCTAAAATTATACAAAAATACCCTACCAAACATTGGAAAGATATACTATCAGATGAAATTAATATATGTTGTTCAATAGTTAATAATATTGAAGAAGCTTTTAAGGATAAACAAATAATTGAAAGACAATTACTTACTGGAAAAATAAAATTAGGAGATAAAAATATTACTGTTATGCCTACTCCACTTGCCCCGTTTTGGAGAGCTAAAGATCTTATAGATTCAGCTCCAAAATTAGGAGAAGGAAACAATATTTTTGTAAAAACAAAATGATTATAAAAAATATATCAATAATATCTTCATATAATGAAAAAAAAATTAATAAAAAATATAAAAATATTATTATAAAACATATTGAAGCAAACAGTGATGAAACCATATCAACTTCCATTAAAAAATCTGAAAAACATTCAGATTTAATAATTATTATTCCAGGTAAACTAAAATCTTATAATAAAACTACAGCTATAATAAAAAAAATTAATACCCCTATTGTTTATTGTTCAATTGACAACAATGATTTACATGATAAAAAAAATAAAATTATTAAAAATTTAAAATACGTTATTCACGGTTTTAAAAATAACACTTATAAAATAATAATAAATTCTGCATTAAAAATTATAAATTATCATGGAGAAAAAAATAATAATTAAACCTAAAAAATCAATTCTAGACATAAGGCCTTATATTCCTGGCAAGTCTGGGTCTAAAAATAATAAAAAAATTATTAAACTATCTTCGAATGAAACCCCCTTAGGAACATCGCCTAAAGCATTAAAAATATTAAAAGAAAGTTTTTCTGCCTCTAGATATCCTGATGGAAGTTCTAATGATTTACGTAAACTGTTAGCACATAAATTTAAAATTAATATGAATAATATAATTTGTGGCAACGGTTCTGATGAAGTACTTTCATTATTTGCACAGTGTTTTTCTGGTCCTGGTGATGAAGTAATATATAGTAAACATGGTTTTCTGGTTTATCCTATTGCTATAAAAGCAGCGGGATCTAAACCTATATCAGCACCTGAGAAAAACTATAAAGCAGATGTTAATGCAATTTTAAAAAAAGTTACTAAAAAAACAAAAATCTGTTTTATTGCAAACCCAAATAATCCAACTGGAACTTATCTTACACAAAATGAACTAATTAAACTTAGAGAGAACTTGCCAAATAAATGTCTATTAGTTATTGATTCTGCATATGCTGAATATGTAAATGAAGATGACTATACTGATGGTTTTAACTTAGTAAAAAAATATAATAACGTTGCGTGTACAAGAACATTTTCTAAAATTTATGGCCTTGCAGCTTTAAGAATAGGGTGGGCATATTCATCAAAAGAAATAATAGAATTAATGAACAGAGTCCGTTTACCCTTTAATCTTAACACTTTAGGACAAAAAGCTGCAATAGAAGCTATAAAAGATCAAAATTTCGTAAATAGAGCAAAAAATCATAATAAAAAATGGAAGCCTTATATAGAAAAACAATTAAATCAAATAGGTTTAGAAACAATCTCTGGAGTAGCTAATTTTGTTTTAGTAAAATTTAAAAATGAAAAACAAGCTAATTCATGCTATGCTTTTCTTGAAAAAAATAATATTTATGTAAGAAAAATTGCTGAATATGGTTTACCAAATTTTTTAAGGATTACGGTAGGTTTAAAAAGCGAAAATATTATTTTATGTAAATTAATTGTTAAATTTATTAAGAAATAATATCTATATAAATATTTATAATGTATATTGGAGATCATATTGGACAAAAATTTAAATTTAGATTCATTATTTTTTTCAAAAAATGATATTAACAAATTAGATGCCGAAAAAATTGTTACTAAAGCAATTTCTGGAGCAGAAGATGGTGAATTATATATGCAAGCTTCACAAAATGAAAGCTTTACATTCGACGATGGTAAATTAAAAATAGCTAATGCAAATACAGATTTAGGCTTTGGGTTAAGATCTTTATCTGATGATATAATAGGTTATGCTCATGCTTCAGAAATTTCTAAAGATAGTTTAAAAAGAGCTGCTAACACTATAAAGAATGTAAGATCAAAAAATACTAAAGAAATAGATGTTTCTCCTAAAAAGTCTAATAATAAATATTATAATGATAATAATCCAATTTCAGGTTTATCATTTGAAAAAAAAGTCAAATTACTACAAAAAATAGATAATTATGCTCGCAATAAAAGCAATAAAGTAGAGCAAGTTAGTATATCATTATCATCTTCATGGGAAGCTATCAGGATATTAAGAGCCGATGGACAGATGATAGATGATATCCGCCCACTTGTTAGGCTAGGGGTTAACATTGCCGTAAAAAAAAATAACAAAATGGAAAGTGGTTCTTACGGGTCAGGAGGAAGATATGGATATGAAACTCTCTTTGATGAGAAAAATTGGAAGTATCATGTTAACGAAGCTTTAAGACAAGCTCTTACCATGTTAGATGCTAAGGCAGCACCCGCAGGAGAAATGACCGTAGTTCTAGGACCAGGATGGCCTGGTATATTACTACATGAAGCGATAGGACATGGTCTTGAAGGAGATTTTAATAGAAAAAAATCTAGTGTGTTTTCAAACTTAATGGGAAAAAAGGTTGCTGCTAAAGGTGTAACAGTCATTGATGATGGAACTATAGATTCCAAAAGAGGATCTCTTTCAATAGATGACGAAGGTACTCCAACAGAAAAAACTATTTTGATTGAAAATGGCAAGCTTGTTAACTATATGCAAGATAGACTAAACGCAAGATTAATGGGAACTAGATCTACAGGAAATGGAAGAAGGCAGTCTTACGCACATCAACCTATGCCCAGAATGAGAAATACAATTATGACTTCTGGAAATCATGACCCCAATGAAATAATAGAAAGTGTAAAAGACGGAATATATGCCTCATCATTTGCTGGAGGACAAGTAGATATTACGAATGGAAAATTTGTTTTTTCTGCAAATGAAGCCTATAAAATTGAAAATGGTAAAATTACAAGTCCAGTAAAAGGAGCTACACTTATAGGTTCTGGTTTCGAAGTTCTAAAAAAAGTTACTATGATAGGAAATAACATGCAATTAGATCCTGGAATAGGTACCTGTGGAAAAAATGGTCAAGGTGTTCCAGTAGGTGTTGGACAACCTACTTTAAAAATAAAAGGATTAACTGTGGGAGGAACAAAAACTAACTAAAGTATTAATAACTATAAGTTTTATATATTTTTGATAAAGCATTTTCTTTATCCTCATTCCATATTTCTAACATTCTTTTTGCTTGATTTTTTCCACTAAAAGCAATTTCTTCTAATTGATTTAAATAACCGGATTCATCATTACCTGCTGAATCTTTAATAGCCCTATTTTTTAAGCCATTTTTAGCAATAGATATAATATCCTTTGCATAATCATTTAATTTTTTTCCGTTTATTTCTAAACTTAAACCTTCTATAGGTCCACCTAAATACATTTCAATAAAAGATTCTCTCGAAATACTATTAGCCAAAGCCTCTATTTCATTTAACGCATTCTTATTGTAAAGCATTCCCACCCAAATAGCTGGTAAAGCGCATAGACTTTTCCAAGGTCCAGCATCTGCTCCTCTGAATTCTATAAATTGCTTTAATCTTACTTCTGTAAATATAGTGCTCAGATGATCTTCCCAATCACTTAGAGAAGCTTCATCGTTTTTCAAAGATTTCAAATTACCTTGCATAAAATTTTTAAAAGATTCTCCTGCACAATTTATATATTTCCCATTTCTTCTCACAAAATACATGGGTACATTTAATGCATAATCTACCCATTCTTCAAAACCAAAGTTATTATTAAAAATAAATTCTGGAACTCCACAACGAGCTTTATCTACATCAAACCATATTGCCGATCTTCTAGATAAAAATTTTGAAGTTTTCATATTTTCGAGAGAAGAACTAGCAAATAAAGCAGAAATAATAGGTTGTAAAATAAAAGCTGATTTTACTTTTCTCATCATATCATTTTCACTTGAATAATCTAAGTTTACCTGAACCGTACAGGTGTCTGCCATCATTTCTAAACCAAATTCTCCTACTTTAGGCATATATTCTTTCATGATATTATATCTTGCCTTAGGCATCCAATATTCATTTGGCAACTTTCCTTCAATCCTTGCTCCTATACCTAAAAATCCTATTTTTAATTCATTACCTATTATTTTGAGCTGGTCTAAATGATCATTAACTTCGCTACAGGTTTTATGAATATTTTGCAAAGGTGCACCCGAAAGTTCTAATTGGCCACCAGGCTCTAAAGTAATAGATTGCTTATCCTTTTTAAGAGCAATTATAAAACCTTCTTCTATTACTTCTTTCCATCCAAATCTAATTAAACTTTTAAGTATATTTCTTATTCCAGATTTTTCATTATAAGTTACAGGTTCTAAATTTGACAGTTTATAAACAAATTTTTCATGTTCAGTACCTATCTTATATTCTTTTTCATTTTTACTTCCTTTTTCGAACCAATCAATTAGATCATTTTTACTTAAAGTCATAATTATACTTTCCTAATTATTGAAAAATTGATAAGGCTATTATTGCCGCTGTTTCAGCCCTGTAAACTCTCGGCCCCAAACTACATACTACAATATTATTTAAACTTTGAATATAATCTCTTTCTTTATCTTCAAAACCTCCTTCTGGTCCAATTAATATAGCTAAATTTTTTCTATCAATTTTATTTACTACTTCAATAATTTTAGGTTTAGTAGTTAATTCATCACAAAACAACAAAACTCTATTATTTTTAATACATAAATCAATTTGTTCTCTAAAATTTCTCATCTCTAAAACTTCAGGTAAACTTAATCTTCCTGTTTGTTCACAGGCACTAATAATACGATTTATAGATCTTTCTTTATTATATTTTTTTACTACTGTCCTATCCATCAGAGTAGGAAAAAATTTTGAAACTCCACATTCAGTTGCTTTTTCAATTAACCAATCATTTCTAATATTTTTTAAAGGTGAAAAAATAAGCGTAGGTCCTAACTCTTCCTTAGGCGCCCTAACCATCTTATTGCAAATAAAATTTACACTGTTCTTTATTATTTCTAATTTTCCATTCCACTCTCCATCTCTATTATTAAACAAATTTATAAAATCTCCAGTTTTTAACCTCAAAACATTAATAATTTTATGTGATTGCGAAGAGTTTAAGACAACTTTCATATTTTCTGATAACAAAGACAAAGTAAACAATCTTGTTTTAAAACTATAAGTCAAACCTATTATCCATTTCCTATATCTATTAAAAAATATATAATTAAGATAATTAAAAAGATATTTAAAGTGAAATTAATTTTTTATGAACTATAAACTTAAAAGTTTTATAAATTTAGGCAGATATAATAAACCTCTTGGAGCTCTATTACTAGCCTGGCCATGCACATGGGGTGTAACAATAGCTAAACCAGAAATTTATTCATTAATTTTTTACAATATTCTATTCTTCTTTTCTGCTTTTATAATGCGAGGAGCTGGATGCGCATGGAATGATATTATTGATCGAAATATAGATGAAAAAATTGAACGTACAAAAAACAGACCTATAGCTTCTAAAAAGTTAAATATATTTGAAGGACTAATGTTTATTATAATTTCATCTTTTCTAGGCCTATTAACATTAATATTTTTACCTAAAGAAGCAATTATAATATGCCTAATAAGCATCCCACTTATAATTATTTATCCTCTTACTAAAAGAATAACATTTTTTCCACAAATATGGCTTGGCGTTACTTTTAACATAGGAATTCTAATTGGTTATTCAACGATTACTAACGAATATTTTTCTTTTCCAATTTTACTATTATATTTTGGAGCCATATGTTGGACAATAGCTTATGATACTATTTATGCCCTCCAGGATTATAAAGATGATAAAAAAAATAATATAAAATCTACTGCAACTTTAATGAATGAATTTTCAGGATTTTTTGCAGCATTGTTTTATTTATTTAGTAGTATTTTATTCATAATATGTTTTCATATATATAATTTAGGATTTCTTCCCAAAATTACAGCTTTATTACTAGGTATATGGCAATCATATAATGCAATAAAAATTAATATATTTGATCATATAAAAGCTTTTGCTATATTTAAAATTTCAACTCTTTGTGGAGGAATATTATTTATATCCATCTTACTAGATTTATATATTTAAAATATTCTTAAGTAATGAAATGAATAATATAACTGTTATTATACCCACTTTTAACTCTTCTAAAAACATTAATAAAACCTTAAGTAACGTTAATAAATATTTTAAAAAAATTATAATTATAGATGCAAAATCTATAGATGATACTCGCAAAATTGCAAAAAAATATAATTCAAAAATTTATTTATCTAATCCTAATCGAGGTAAACAACTTCATATAGGAGCAAAAGAATGTGACACAGATTGGTTTCTTTTTCTTCATTCAGATACTTTATTGGAAAATAATTCATATAAAGAAATAAAAAAGTTTGTTAATATAAATAATAAAAATAAGGCTGCTTATTTTAAACTTAAATTTAATGAAAAAAATAAATATGCTTTATTCATTGAAAATCTAGTCTATTTAAGAAACGTAATTTTTAGACTTCCCTATGGAGATCAAGGATTATTAATTTCTAAAAGTCTCTATAATAAGATAGGAGGATTTAAACCAATGCCAATAATGGAGGATATATATATTATAAGAAAGATAGGTTATAAAAATTTATTTTTAATGAATGGAAATTTAATTACTGATGCTTATAAATATAAAAAGCAAGGTTGGCTAAAAAGACCTTTATTAAACTTAACATGCCTAATATTATATTTTATTGGTTATGATTTAAATAAAATAAGTAAAATATATTATAATGTTCCAAAAAGTTAATCTATACATTTTTGCAAGAAGACCCGAAATCAGTGTAGGAAAATCTAGACTAAAAAAAAGAATAGGAAAAAGTTTAGGATCTAATTTTTATCATAATAACTTATCAAAATTACTCAGATTGTTAAGTTCCGATAAAAGAATAAATATTAAATTATGCGTTACCCCTAATTCTGCAACTAGATTTTGGCCAAAATACATTTCTCATAAAATTAAGAGATTGCCACAAGGAAATGGTAATATTGGAGAAAAAATGCTCAAAATACTTAATTCAGATTCAAAAGCAAAATTACTTATTGGAAGCGATATTCCAGAAATTTCTCCAAAAATTATTTTAGATTCATGGAAAAAATTAAATCAATGTAATGTAATTATAGGGCCTGCTTATGATGGAGGATTCTGGCTAATTGGGTTTTCTAAAAGAACAAATATAAAAAATTTGTTTAAAAAAATAAATTGGAATAAAAAAAATACATTAAAACAAATTAAAAAGAATATATTTAATAAGCAAAAAATACTTTATTCAAAATTATTAAAAGATATTGATTAACGTCTTTTATTCATCAATATTATCATCCACCTCATCTATAGGCTTAGGATCATCATCCCTTTTTGTTTTTGTAACTTTTATATCTCCAGAAATCTGACCACCTAATTTAACTTGCAAATTTTCATATTCGATATTACCAGACACAGTACCTTGTTCTTGTATAGTTAATGTTCCACTTATTTTTAAATCCCCATCTAAATTACCCCAAATTTCTGCATTATGGGAAGTAACTACTCCTTTTAAATCTCCTCCTGATCCAACCATTAAATTATCTGTAACCATAGTTACATCTGCACTTCCATCAATTTGGACTAAATCAGCATCAGTTATTTCTCCTTTAATATTAACTCCATTACCAATAACTACATTTCTAGATTCTTTTGTTTTACTTAATGCATCAAATCCATCCCCATCATTATCATTGTCTTTTGAAAACATATTTTATCCCCCTATATAGTAACAGTAATTATAGATAAGTTTACCACGAAAAAATATCTACACAATATTAAAAATAAAAATAATATTTAAAAGCTCTCATTTATTAAATTAAGAGCTTTTAAAACATATTATTCTATTTTAATAAATGCCTCACAGAATCTATAGCAGCTTGAGCACACTCTTCATCTTGATCCGAACTTGCTCCACTTACACCAATAGCTCCTATTAAATGACCACTTTCTGCCCTAATCGGCAACCCTCCTGCAAAAGGTACTAAAAAGTCAACCGTAGCAACACCAGGGCGAGGGCCAAGATTACCATCCTCTCCGTAAGCCAATTCTCCTACTTTTCTTGTTGATCTAGGTATCATGGCTGAAGAAATAGCTTTTCTTATAGCTATATCAATACTTCCTAGAAAAGCCCCATCTTGTCTTCTAAATAAAACTAAATCCGCGCCAGAATCTACTATAGCTATATTTATAGGATTCCAGTTTGAAGATTCTCTTTTTGCTTCACAAACATCAGCCATTTTTTTAGCCAAAGATAAATCTATTACTGGTTTCATTTCTAATGAAAAAGCCATATTATTTAATGAAACTAAATATAAAACTACTAAAATAATTAAGTTAATCAATTTCATAACTATCTCCTCAATAAAAATTAATAATATTTATATAATAATAAATATATCAATATTGATTAACTATAAATTTAATAAATTTTAAATATTTAAAAAAAAATTATTTTTATAACTCTAATACCATTTTTGCGAGAATATTTTTTTGTATTTCAGTAGAACCAGCATATATCGTTGTTTTCCTAGTATCAAAATACTTTAGCGCTGAAGTAGTGCTCCAAGATGGCCCAATCAAAGGCTCATTACTTCCTTTATCCATAGCATTTGGCTGATATGGGTATGCATAATAGCCACTAGCTTCTAATACTAGTTCTGTTATTTCTTGTTGTATTTCAGAACCTCTAATTTTTAACATATTAGCCTCTGCTCCAGGTGATATGCCTTGCACATTATTAGAAATAACTTTAAGTAAATCATATTCCAAAGCTTGCAATCTAATATCACATTTTGCAACTTTATCCATAAAGCGTTGATCTGTATTTAATGAAGTATTTCCATTAATATTTAATTTAGCTATTTTTCTTATTTTAGATAAGGCTCTTTTTGAACTTGATACTTGTGCATTATTTGTTCTTTCATGACCTAATAAATATTTTGCTACTGTCCAACCTTTATTTTCTTCATAAATTAAATTTTCCTCTGAAACAAAAACATCTTCTAGATAAACCATATTAATATAATGGCTACCATCCAAAGTGATGATTGGTTTTACTGATACACCAGATGATTCCATATCCAGTAACATAAAAGATATACCTTCTTGAGGCTTGCAATCAGAATTTGTTCTGACCAAAATAAACATCATGTCGGCATAATGAGCCATCGTTGTCCACGTTTTGGTTCCATTAATTTTATATCCACCTTTTACTTTCTCTGCCTTTGTAGTTAAAGATGCTAAATCTGAGCCAGATCCAGGTTCTGAATAACCCTGACACCACCAATGCTCATTAGATAATATTTTTGATAAATAAAAATCTTTTTGTTTTTTTGTACCATATTTTATAATGACTGGTCCCACCATTGTAACTCCAAAAGTATATTCTCCATCTGGAGCTGAAGCAGCTCCACATTCTTCATCAAATATATACCTTTGTGTAACAGTCCAATCGGTTCCTCCATATTCTTTAGCCCAACTTGGAGCGATCCAACCCTTTTCAGATAGTTTATTATACCATTCCAACATTTCTTGTTTAGATAAATGATATCCTTCTTCAATCTTCTTTTTAGTTATAGGATTTAAATTTTTACTTATGAAATCTTTCACTTCATTTTTAAATTTAAGATCTTCTTCACTAAAATTTAAATTCATAAAATCTCCATATATTCTATATATAACCTACATATATTTTTATTAAACATATAACTGTTAGTTGCAAGGATTAACTTTTAAGGACTTAAGAGCACAAGTAGTTGTTTATTCTTCTCCCCCAAATGATGCTCTTAAGTCTTTAGCAATTTAAAAAATCAAATATAAAAATATTTTTCATAACCATAAACTATAATTTACAAACAAATATTAATATCATTAAAACCTTTTTCCAACATATCTTCTTTTAGTATTAATAAACTATCTAAAGATTTTGTTTTTTTATTAATAGGATTAATAAAAAATCCTCCTCCTAAAAGATATACGTTTCCTATTACTTTCAAAAGTTTTTGCTCCTTGGTATATAAATGAAATAATCTATGATCAGTAAAAGCAACCAAAAATTGTAAAACTTTAAAAGTATCTCTATTTTTAACTTCCTCTATAGGCATATCAATTTTTACAGGAATGCCTAATTGTGAACTTAAAACTATAATATCACTATAATTATCTAATACATCACTAAAATCTTTTTGATAATTTTTTTTGTCACTTTTAGAATCATTTATATAAAATCCACCTTTATCATTAAATACAATATTTTTAAGATTATAGCCTTCTGGACAAGTCACAGAATCTCCTACTTTAACATTAGTTAAGTAATCAAAGTTATTATTTAAACCTTTATAAAGAAAAAATGATAAAGCTAAAAGTGGAATACAATAAATAAAAACATTAGTTTTATTATTGTTATTTTTTAATTGAAAATCTTTAAAAATATACTTTGCATCTTTTTTACTTTTTATATATTCAATTAAATTATACAATCCATATACTAAAATATAGTTTAAAAATAATAATACAGTTGCTGCTGTTCTAGCTTCACCTCCAAATAAAAAAGGTTGGGATAATATAACTGCTAAAAATAATAAGCCAAATAATGATAACTCATAATTTTTATATCTTATAAATTTATAAATTGATACTATTCCCCCTAAAGCAAATAAAAATAAAATAAATATTCTAAATAAATAAAACTCTATATGAAGAAAACCTGCAGTATTATGATACCTTTCCTCAAAAGAACCAGACACCTCAAAAAACTTGATCATTTGCATCATGGAGCCCACTATAAAATTTTCCGGATTCTCTTTTAATGAGTCGTAAAGAATATTTTTTTTCTGCTTTGCAGCCTCTGTACCTGACAACTCTTTAAGATAAGGATGATCTTTAATAATTTTTGACCACAATTGTGGAGGTAACTCGTCATAATTGTCTTCTAAAAAATATTTTCCTAATTCGGCAGTAGCATACCAAGAGTCATAGGCATTACTGAATTCCTTCGGAGTATCAGGAGATTTTTTTTCAATTACAAAATTATTTACTTGAATTACCATTACAAATAGTAATAGACAACTGACTACTAATCCAACTGCTTTTACTTTAGAATATTTGAATACATATATAAAACTCCATAAACAAATAGCTGGAATAATAAATATTATGCTGGGTCTAATTATAAAACCTATTAAAAGTAAGAAAATTGCAAAAGAAAAAATATAAAGATTTTTATTTTTTGTATTAATAAAATTAATAAAGAATATAAAAGCAGTGCCTCCTAATATATAACCTATATTTTCTGTACAAACACCTCCTACATGTTCATGTAAAAAGTCAGATGCAAATGCAGAAAATATAATTGCATAAATATATCCATATTTATTATGGATAAGTATAGCCGAATAAAAAGTTACAAATACAGTGAGAAAAGTAATTATTATTTGAATAATATGAGTATTTAATTTAAAAACTCCTATAAAACCTGAATAAAGTATTGGAAACATTACTCTACCTTTTGGTGAATAAAAACTTCCATTAAAAAGATATTCAACAACTTGTTGCATATAGTCTTTAGCGTCATCTTTTGCAAAGAGGCCTAATTCTAACCAACGAGTATGAATTAGATCATCTTGAATAATAATTAAAATTACAGCAATGCTAAAAGAAGAAATAAAAGAAATGCCTAATAACTGAACATACTTATTAAAACTATAATGTCTTAGAAAAATATTTATAACTAATAATACTGCAGAGAAAAATACTATTAATTGAGAATATAAATAATAAATATCATAATTCCAATCAATTAGATTTTTTGAAGTATATCCTAAATAAAATGAAATGATTAAAAAAGCTAAAAAAGTTAAATTATTAATTATATTAATTTTTAGATTATTAAACATATAATATCATATCATAAATATGTAATAAGCCATATGGTGTTCTCTTAATCAACTCAGCTTAAATTATATTATATTCTAATTTAAACTACATATTTTCTCCATATTTACATTCCATTATTAATATGTTTAACGAGGAGAAACTGGAGCTTGGACATACTTTAGTTTCTCTTCACCAATATAAAAATAGAGGAACGCTATGAAAAATATTCCCATTTTATTTCCACTACTTATAATTTTTACTCTAACAATATTTTTAATTATTATTTTTCAAGCCATAGGCAAAGAAGATTCAGAAGAAATTTATCAAAAAAAATATTCATTCATTGAAAATAGAATAGATAATACTTGGACGATAGAAGAAGGGATGAGCAGTGATAAAGAGCTTTTAATATCTATTAATGGAAATGTAATTCACGCAGATAGATTGCGCTATCGTCTCATGGATGATTGTGACACCATAAATGTTTTAACACATTTCTCTACTACTAAGAAAAATCCTAAAACAGAAACAATTGAAAAATTATATGTTAGTGCTAAATACATAGATGAAGACATAAATGTTACTGTGCCTTTCGTTAACAAATTACCATGGAAAGAAATAGCAGATCTAGACATTGATATGTGGGTATTTTGGATAGACTTGGGTTGGTATTCAGTAGATATGATAAAAGATTATCACAAAAATATACCTGAAATTACTTTGTCTATAAAACATGATGCTTTGTTTAAAGCTGATAATTATTTAGATCACAAAACTAATTCATGGAGCACAAATGGTATGCATGAAGCAATCGATAGAGCTATAAATGTTTGTAAAAATATTAACTCTATAAATGCTGAAGAAGTTTTAAAGTCATAGCCCCATATTTATCTAAAGCTCCACCACCTAATCTAGTATTTGTAGAGATTAGTTAAAAAAAATTATATTAGAATAAAAAAAGTGATGTTTTAATTTAAAAAAACACCACTTTTTTGTAAATTACTATAACAATCTAATTAAACTCTACCTAATTATTCATTAACATTTAATAACTAAATTATTAAATTTTGTTAATGTTTCCTTACTTCAGTATTTGTAGATAATACTCTAGTTGTGGTAAGATTATTTGTGGGGAGAAATAAATGAAAACTACAAATAAAAAAAATAAGAAAACACAACCTGAGTTACTAAAGGTATTAGATCAACCAATGATAAGCGAATTAAATGGAGGAAAGGATTCTAAAAAAGCTCATGAAGATTTTTTAATGAAGAAAGCAAAAGAAAAAAGTTCTACTAAATAAAAAACCTATATATATCATAGGTACTGTGATTTTTACCAGAATGCGAAGGGTCTCCTGTAATCATACAAACTCTTAAAGAAGTGTCTTTTTGGAACAATTGTATAGGATTAGCTTCTATTGGTCATTATAGTGTGTTTTATTCTGGTTTGAAACCTTCTTCATTCTCTCTTAATCTATTCCTAATTTATTACTTTACATAAATATTTAAAATTAGATACAAAACGTTCTTTTGATA
>TARA_B100000686_G_scaffold62121_1_pt1 | contig 15211 bp, 10 predicted proteins | sample TARA_B100000686 | Tara Oceans TARA_B100000686 (sample SAMEA2622733) | marine metagenome | biome: marine biome (ENVO:00000447); feature: marine epipelagic mixed layer (ENVO:xxxxxxxxx); material: "saline water (ENVO:00002010), including plankton (ENVO:xxxxxxxx)" | depth 150 m
CCACCGGCAAGCTCGAAAGACTGGCAACCACATTGTGGTACGGGTCGCCTAGAACGTAGTCATCTCCTAGCCACCAACCCCAAGTCAGATCTGCGAGATGGAATAAGAGATAGAGGAGAACAATAGGCCCGGTCCACCGCATAGTTCTGCTGGCATAGTTGGCAGCGACGTAGTCCCGTTTGCTGCCATATTTTTTTTCTCCTCCAACGAAGTCTGCCTTGTCGCTTGCTTTTCGACTTCGCTCTTTCAGGGAGTAGGCCGAATGGATATGCAACAGAAACATTCCAGCCAAACCAAGTCGCAAAACCCAGAGAAGGAAAGTTCTTGGAAAGAGGCCTCCGCCGAGACCTCTCAGGGTTTCCGCGTATTCGTGTAACTGAACTGGGCCTTCGTAAATATGAAAGTTGCCAATCATGTGCACAATCACGAAACCGAGCAACCCGATCCCAGTTAACGCCATCACCCATTTCCGGCCGATGGAGGATTGATAGATATTCAAAGGGAATGGCAACTGCCATTTCCGTCGAAAAATCGGAGTCGAACCTTGTGGGTTCGTGGCTGTGGCCGCCATGGCCAACCTCCTAAAGGACAAACGTGCTCCCGAAACCGTATAGGTACAGACGGCCAAATGCAGAACTCGTTAGCAAACCTTTACTTGATACCTATTTATCGCGTGGACATCAGGTCCCCGTAATTCGAGTGCCAGAGTCGCGGTTCCTCGATTCTTTGCCACCAAAAAAGTTTCAGCGACCTTCGTTACGCTGTCCGGTTCGAAGTCTCCGGTGAAGCTCCAACGCTTGGTATCCAGTCCGGGGGCGCGCCACTCTATTGTCAAAGTCGCAGGCTCAATGCGGTGTCTGAGATCTGAGACAACGTGTATTACGCACTTGTTCTTACCGATAGCCATTTCGTCATCATGGAGGTCGGCGACCACAATTACCGGGCGGTTGGCTGCACTCAACGTGTCCCAAGCTTTCTTGGGTTTGCGACGGTGATCCAAAATTGAGCAACTTACATACGGCAGCGCATCAGCGAAAAGAAACTGGCAAAACCCCCCAGCGGGTTTGTATTTCAGTGTTCTCAATATTTCGATGGTGTGGCGAATCACTTCTGCTTGCCGGATCTGGCTGCGTCGAACCCAGTCAGCCCAAGTGGCTTCGCCATGCATAGGTGCAGAGCGTTCAATCAACGCCAACTGAGCACCAAACTTCTCTGACAACACCTCCTTGTTCACGTCTGGGAAATTCATCGCTTCGCTAGCAACCGCCATTTCCTCATCATCAGGAACCGATTGCGCGCCGAACTCAGAAACAAATCGTAAAAGCCTCGGCACCCGCAGGCCCAATTTCGCTAAATCCGAAATTTTTCCATGCCGCCAACCAAACCAAAGGTGAGAGTCAGTTCCGTCGAGTTGGGGGAAATGCGGGGGGACACCCGAATGTGCAATGGCAGGTCTCGTCGGGTCTACCTTCTCGAAAGAACGTTTCACTGATCGATCAAGAATTGAACGATTCCACGACGGGAGCTGATGACCCAAAGAGGTCAAAGATCCGTAAGTGCCGTTGCCGCCAGCATCGTTGAGTCGCCTCGGCTGATGGTCATAACTGAAGGGCTCGTTGTGTCCGTTCCAAAGAACAATCGAAGGATGGTGCCCGAACTGGTGAACAAGCGCCATAGTTTGCCGGACGGCTTGCGTTCGTATAGACCGAGAATGACCCCATTGAAGAGGAAAATCTTGGAAGATGAGCATCCCGAGCTTGTCTGCTTCCTCGTAAAGGTGAGGGTGAGCGACGTGGCCGTTGACTCGCACTAGATCGAGGCCGGCGTTCTTAGCTAGGACTAAGTCACGTCGGTAATCGTCTTGCGAAATCGTTGACAAGTCCGCGTTGCACGGACCGAAGTTGGTTCCTTTCAGAAAGATCTGCTCCCCGTTAACTGAAGCAATCCAGTTTCTGAGTTCAAAGTTCCTAAATCCTGTGCGGCGAGTCTTGCTGTCGCTAGATACCCCATCCAAGTTCACCGTTACCCGCACGTCATAAAGAGGTTGAGTGCCCAGAGCTGAGGGCCACCACAGATCCGGTTTCTCCACTGCCACGTGCCATTCAATCTCATTACGCCCGCGAGCCAACACGATGTCTTGCGTGTGCTCAATGGGATCGTCGTTTCGGACAATATGCGTCAGAACTTCAACCTTCGTAGTTTTGGCACTATCAAGCACTCCACCGAGTCGAAGGATCGCTCGGTCATCGTCTGCTTCGAGGACCAAAATTCTGAGACCATCGATCTTGATCGGGCCGGTCTCTTCAATGCGAACATCTCGCCACAAGCCACCCGGATTCAAATTCTGATCAAGACTGTCTGAATGCTGTAGAACTCCCGTGATGTTGCGCTTTTCATTGCGATCAGAGGGGGTTTCACAATTCGCCTCAATCGCCAGAAGATGCCGACTGGAGAACCTCGTTGCTTGCGTTATCTCAAAATTATGTTCGACGAAATACCCCTCGGTGTCTCCTAGATAGGCCCCATCGAACCAGACATCACCCTGGTAGCAAAGACCGTCGATAGCCAGCCAACGCCTGTGACCTTCGGCAAGATCACCTAGTTCGAAATGCCGGCGATACAAGACAGCGTCTCTGTCGGCAAGAACATCGCATGAACGCCAGACACCCGGAACCTCAATGTCCATCCAATCGCTGTCGTCCAGACCAATATCGCCCGCGCGGCGTCGCGTAGCTTCCTCAGCTGCACGGACTTTCCAAGTGCCCGACAGAGAGATCTCTCGTCCCGTATCTCGTAACTCACTCACTATCTTGCCGACCGTAGTGGCCTTAGCGACCCAAAGGGCGCCTCGGCGGTTAGGGTGCGGCCATGACTCAGCCAAGGAACCTCGGGGAACTGAAGAAGTCGGGATGGGTATCTCGACCAGTAAAAGAAGAAATGCGTCGAAACGCTGTCGCCCGTATAGCGGCGAGTGAACCGCTATTTGAAGGGGTAGTCGGCTACGAAAACACTGTCTTGCCTCAACTTGAGAACGCTGTACTTGCTGGCCACGACGTGATTTTTTTAGGAGAACGGGGTCAAGCGAAAACTCGAATGATTCGATCTTTGGTCAATCTGCTTGACGAATGGATGCCCTACATCGAAGGTTCAGAAATTTATGATGACCCATACAACCCGGTGTCGAAGCATGCAAAAGACCTCATCAAAAAACGTGGAGACAAAACCCCCCTCGCATGGGCACACCGAGACATTCGTTATGGAGAGAAGCTCGCCACCCCGGACACTTCAATCGCAGACCTCATTGGCGAAGTCGACCCAATAAAAGTCGCCGAAGGCAGATACCTTTCCGACGAACTCACCCTGCATTACGGGATGGTTCCCCGCACGAACCGAGGCATCTTCGCGATCAATGAACTACCAGACCTCGCGGAACGAATTCAGGTGGGCCTGCTAAACGTCCTCGAGGAACGCGATGTCCAAATTCGCGGCTACAAAGTGCAACTGCCACTTGACGTGTTGCTGGTCGCTTCAGCGAACCCCGAGGACTACACCAATAGAGGCCGGATGATCACACCGCTCAAGGACAGATTCGGAGCGCAAATTCGCACCCATTATCCCCTAGAAATCGACACCGAAATTGACATTGCCGAACAGGAAGCAGTACCTCTTGACGCCCCCGGACTATCCATAGTTGTTCCAGAATTCATGGCTGAAGTAATAGCGACCTTCAGCCACATATGCCGATCAAGCCCCCAGGTGAATCAACGATCCGGTGTCTCGGTCAGAATGACAGTCACTAACTACGAAACTCTTGCCGCGAACGCCACCCGCCGCGCCTTGCAAGCCAACGAAACCCATGTCGTACCGAGAGTCAGCGATCTCGACGCATTAATGGCTTCATCAAGTGGAAAAATCGAAATCGAATCCATAGAAGAAGGACGAGAAGGACAAATTGTCAAACAAATGTTGAATGCAGCCGTCCTCGAAGTCTTCAAGGGCCGCTTCTCACCCGAAGACCTCGTCGCCGTAGTCGACAGCTTTGACCAAGGCATAGTCGCCCATACGGGCGACGATGTGGGATCAGGAGAATACGCTGACCTACTCGCCGGCCACCCTGCTCTTGCCGAAGCCGCTGCCGAACTTACCGATTCATCTGACCCAGCAGAACTAGCCAGTGCCGTCGAACTCATCCTCGAAGGACTGCACCTATCTAAACGTCTCAACAAGGAAGCGCTCGGTGTGCGGGCCACCTACCGAGGTCGAGGCTGAACATCAATCCGAAATAGAACGAGTCACCATGGTGATCAGAAAAAGAAACAAAAAGCGAGAAGGAACACGCTTCCGATATTCAGCATGGGACGGCACCCAAGTTGGCTTTGAGTACGACGCCCAAGACCTATTCAAAGAACTAACCGACGATTTGCTGTACCACGGCGACCTCAACGCAGCCATGCGACGTTTGATGCAACAGGGCTTCGAAGACCGAGATGGCAACCGCATGCAAGGCCTACGCGACATGCTCGATCAACTCCGGGAACGCCGAGAAGAGATGTTGGACCAGTTTGACCTGGGTGGCATATACGACGAGATCAACGAAACTTTGGACGACGTCGTATCTGAGGAGCGAGATGCAATCGAAGATCATGTTGCTGACGCTGTTGACTCCGGCGATCAGCGAGCGGGTGACATAGCTGAAGCTTCCTCCGTCGACAAGAACCTCCAACTAGACATGCTCCCTCCGGACCTGGCAGGCAAAGTACGCGGCCTACAAAACTACGAGTTCGTTTCACCTGAAGCTCGAGAACAGTTCGAAGAACTCATTGAGCGTCTCAAGAAAGAAATCGCGCAAAGTCAGTTCGATCAAATGGCTGGAGCAATGGGGGAGATGCAGCCAGAAGACTTGTCACCGATGAAAGACATGATGTCTGAGCTCAATCAGATGATTGAGCAACGCAACAACGGCGAAGAGCCGGACTTCGAAGGCTTCATGGACCGGCACGGAGACTTCTTCCCAGAAAACCCCGAATCCCTAGACGAACTCCTCGAAATCATGGCCGAACGAATGGCAGCTATGCAGGCGATGATGAATTCGATGACCCCTGAACAACGCCAGCAATTACAGGAACTCTCCGCTGAATTAATGGACGATATGGATCTGCAATGGCAAACACAGCAACTTGCCCAACATCTCCAAGAAGCGTTCCCAGATATGAACTGGGACCGAAGCTATGAATTTGGCGGCAATGAGCAACTCAACATGCCGGAAGCCACTGACCTGATGCAGCAACTTGGGGATCTAGACGCACTTCAACAAATGCTGCAGAACGCCTCAAATCCAAGTGCTCTAGCCGAAGTAGACCCTCAACGAGTCGAAGAGCTTCTGGGAAATGAGTCAGCCGAAGCTTTGCAGCGACTCAGCGAAATGGCCCGAATGCTTGAGGAAAATGGTCTCGCCGAGAACAAAGAAGGTCGTCTCGAACTGACGCCACGCGCCCTAAGAGCCATAGGTCAGAACGCCCTCGGTGATTTATTCGACAAGTTGATGGACGACACAGTCGGCTCTCACAGAATCAACCGAACTGGAATCGGGCACGAACGAGCATACGAAACCAAGCCCTATGAATTCGGTGACAACTTCAACCTCAACATCGAACAGACTGTTCGTAACGCCATAAGCAGAACAGGTCGAGGCACCCCAGTTCGTCTAACTCCTGATGATTTTGAAATCGAACGAACCGAGATGACAACACGTGCATCTACCGTCCTCATGCTCGATCTTTCGTTGTCGATGCCAATGCGCGACAACTTTCTTCCGGCGAAGAAAGTAACGATGGCGTTGCATTCACTAATCAGCTCTCAATACCCCCGCGACTACCTAGGGCTCGTCGGTTTCGCAGAGTCAGCTTTCGAATTCAAGGCGCAGCAACTACCCGAAGTTTCTTGGGATTACGCGTACGGCACCAATATGCAACACGGGTTCATGATCGCCCGACGGCTCTTGGCCCGCCAAAGCGGCACCAAACAAATCATCATGATCACTGATGGTGAACCAACAGCGCATATTGGACCAAGCGGTCAACCGTACTTTAATTACCCACCCTCATCTGAAACGATTGAGTCAACTCTCAAAGAGGTTGCTAGAGCGACCAAAGAAGACATCCGGATAAACATTTTCATGCTGGACCCCAATAACTACCTCCGACAATTCGTCGAAAAAATGACACACATGAACGGCGGACGAGCGTTCTTCACAAGTCCCGACAACTTGGGTGACTACGTCCTTGTTGATTTCTTGGAACACAGAAGGCGTCTCTCTTCAACGGGACGATTCTGATGCGACAGGTGAGTGTCCCAAGGTCTGACTCTTCACAGGCTGTTCAGGAATACTAGATTCACGCCAATGAGTTCGACCGATCTCGCTCCCGACCGAATACGCAAGGGCGAACGTACGCGCACCAGAATCTTGGACGCTGCCGCTGATGTTCTTGCGCGTCGGGGATATGCGGCAGCAACGTTGACTGAGATCGCGTCCGTAGCGAAGATGCAAGCGGGCAGCCTCTACTACCACTTTGATTCAAAAGACGCGATCGTCGAAGAAGTAATGGCGGTCGGTCTGGATCACGCACGAGAAGCAATACGGGCGGCGCTGAAGGCTGTAGGCGAAGAAGCATCTGGTCACGACCGACTTATGGCTGCAGTGGTCGCCTACATCACCGCCATAACCCTTGACTCAGACTTCACTAAGGCAAACATCCGGTGCTACGAAGAGTCGCCAGAGGCAACGAGAGCGAACCTGGCGGTCCCACTGCGTGAATTTGCTAATGGCTGGGTGCGGTTGATCGAATCAGGCCAATTAGACGGCTCTCTGCGAAGCGACGTCGAAGCGCGAGTCGTCGCCCGCATGACGATTGCAGCGATGAACTCGGTAGTCGGATGGTGGCGGTTCGACGGCGAATTCCACATCGAACACGTGGCACATATGTTTGCGAGCACAGTGGTGGATGGACTTGCTACCGACAGTTAAAACAAACTGTTTGGAGGATCAGCTGTGAAATTCGATCTCTTCATGTATTGCACTATGGGCCGGCGAGAAGAACTTGAGTCGGGATTAGCAGGTCTCAATAATGACTACTACCAGCGGATGCTGGCCGAAATATCCGACATTGCCAAATATGCAGATCACAATGGATGGCACGGTCTAGGCCACCCAGAACATCACCTACAAATCGAAGGCTTCGAAACGTCCAACGATCTTGGATTGATGGCTTCATGGGTGGCGAATGCGACCGAACAGCTGCGAGTTATTTCCTGTGGCTTCGTTTCCACGACCCACAACCCGTTACGAGTAGCAGAACAAATCTCAACTCTGGATCACATGACCGGCGGGCGCCTGGGCGTAGGAATTGTTAGGGGCTACCAACATCGCTGGGTTGATCAGTTCAAAATTCGGCCGGACTTGTCCGCAGTAGGTCATTGGAATAAAGACACAGATGTTGATGAGTACAACAGAAGATATTTTGAGGAGTTTGTTGAGGTAGTGCTGACTGCACTGCAGAACCAGACCTTCAGCTATGAAGGAGAATTCTGGAAATTCCCGAACGACAATTTGAATCCACACCATCACAGCGTCTACTCCGACTATGGCGCAGGCATAGACCCAGACATGACTATCAATGAGATCGGTATAGCGCCCCGCCCGCTACAAGAACCGCACCCACCTCTATACGGAGGCTTCACAATGTCAATGAAGACGGCTGTGTTTTGGGCGAAATATGGAGGAACCCCGATTGTCTTGAGCGACAAACTCGATTTCTGTGAGGCGCTTTGGGAGACCTACCGAACTGAAGCAGCTCACTACGGTATCGAAAAACCGAAGGGCCACGAAGCAGCATGGGGAGGCATCACCGTCTGCGCACCTACAGACTTGGAGGCTCAACAGCAGTTTGAAGATATGGAATGGTTTTGGGATAAGTGGGCCCGTCAATTCGGCCAGGGGATGCCCCTGAAGTTGGTCGGAAGCCCAGACACGATCAGCAGACAAATTGAAGAGGCGCATAGCCGGCTTGGCTTCGACGAAATCTTCTTTCTAATTCCACAAGGCATTCATTCCAGCGATCAGATCATCGAATCGATGGATCTATTGACAGATCAGGTGATGCCCAGATTTGCCTAAAGCTCTTTCTGTGACCTTCCATCACGATGAGTGGCGGTAATTGGGGACAGTGGCTCTACCCTTGATAGTTCATGGCTGGATCTGACTCACTTCTGAAAAGGCCCACTTTCGCGAGCAGCGATAACAGCCTCGCGAAGTTTGTAGCCCGGCCGGTTCTACGCTTCGTAGATCGCGAAGTAGCGGGAGGCATCCTACTTTTAGTCGCAACCGCTATAGCACTGGTATGGGTAAACATAGGCTGGGAAGACAGTTACAACGACTTTTGGCATACCGAAATTGAGTTAGCGGTAGGGACCTGGCACCTTCCACACATGAGCGTCGGCCATTTCGTCAATGACGGATTGATGGCTCTGTTCTTCTTCGTCGTCGGCCTAGAGATAAAAAGAGAGATGGTTACTGGAGACCTGCGTTCTCCTCGTGCTGCAGCCCTGCCAGTTATCGGCGCTATGGGCGGAATGGTTGTACCTGCCCTGCTCTACGTAATGTTGAACACCTCTGGAGAGGCCTCAAGAGGTTGGGGAATTCCCATGGCTACCGACATAGCCTTCGCCATAGGAGTCGTCGCGCTGTTAGGCAGCCGAGTTTCACCGAAGATCAAACTCTTCTTGCTCACCCTGGCGATCGTGGACGACATCGGAGCAATTGCAGTCATCGCCATTTTTTATAGCAGCGACCTCAACACTGGGTGGCTAATCACCGCATCGGTCGGATTGATAGCGGTATGGATACTGCAACGTGTCCGAGTGTGGGCGATACCCGTCTACGCCGTCCTCGGTCTTTTCATCTGGTACGCGACCTTGGAGTCCGGCGTTCACGCAACTATTGCAGGGGTAGCGTTGGGGCTGCTGACTCCAGGCAGGCCCCTTCTTAACCGGCGTGACGCGCAACAAATCGTCGACGCTCTCCCGAGCGATGCAAATGTTGCCGAAGTCCGACACGCGTCGTTTTTGGCACAGGAATCAGTGCCTCTCACTGAACGACTGGAGAACATGCTCCACCCGTTCACTGCATTTATGATCATTCCGATTTTCGCACTAGCAAATGCGGGAATAAAACTGAGCGGTAACACCATTTCCGATGCCGCAACGAGCAACGTCACACTTGGAATCATGCTGGGTCTCGTTATTGGAAAACCACTAGGAATCACACTCTTCACCTGGTTCGCTACCCGCCTCGGATTAACCCTTCCAGAAGAAATAAACTGGCCGCAGTTCATCGGCATGGGATTCGCGGCAGGAATCGGATTTACAGTTTCAATCTTTGTAGGTGGACTTGCCTTCGAAAGTGAAGGCGTCACCGACCTAGCCAAGATAGGTATCCTCGTTGCCTCCCTGATAGCCGCCGTGGCAGCGTTGCTGCTTCTTCGTTACGGAAAGCAGTCGGATCCCGCGGAATGATAGACGCAGTCTTATTTGACTTCGATGGTGTCATACGTCAGTGGGATGAATCCGACCTCTGGACCTTCGAAGCCGAGGCAAAAATAGAGGCAGGCACGATTTTCGCCACAGCGTTCTCCAAAGAACTACACGAGCCGTTAACGCGCGGCGAACTCACATGGGTCCAATGGCGAGACGAAACCGAACACAGATTAGTGAAAACCCACGGAACATTTATCCGTCCCATCGTCAAAAGATTCTTTGAATTTGAAGGTCGCGTCGACTTGGAAATGGTCGAACTCGTCAAACGACTACCGGATCGTCTTCGCCTCGGAGTTCTGACCAACAATCATGACCGGTTCGAGGACTACCTCCGAAGAGTCGGGCTTGAAGAACTGTTCGATGTCGTAATTAACACACACCGAATCGGCGTAGCTAAACCGCAACCACTCGCGTATCGCCACGCCGTTTCGCGTCTAGGGGTTGAACCCGCCAACTGTCTTTTCGTAGACGACCTCGAGACAAACGTTCATGGTGGAGCAGCTATAGGTCTTCAATGCCACCACTTCCAGAATCAAAGTGGCCTTGTTGCCTTCTTAAGAGAATTCGACATTGAACTAATCAGTCACCAGAAGTAGTTGCCCCCCGTGCAAGGGTTTCGTAGGCTTTTCCTCTGGTGCCGAAACGCACCTCGCCGTCTCGGACTCCGTCGGCCCGGACCGAAGCGGCATCTCCTACTAACCGGGCTGAACTGAGAGGACATCGTGACAGCGGTTCCGTATATCGCGCTAATTGCCTCAGCACTAGCGCTGTTACTTGCTTACTACTTCGCAAAGACAGTCATGAAGGCGGATGAGGGCACCGATCTCATGAAAGAGATCGGTCAAGCCATCCGAGAAGGAGCGATGGCGTTCCTTCGTCGGGAATACCAATGGGTCTCGGCTTTCGTGGTCGTAATGTTTGTGCTTCTTTTGGTAGTACCGATCGAAGGAAGACCATCGGCGTCGTTCGCTTATCTGATGGGCGCAGTGCTTTCTTCCATCGCAGGCTTTATTGGCATGCGAATCGCAACTGCAGCGAACACCAGAACAGCTAACGCTGCGCGTGAAGGTGCAGCCAAAGCTTTACCACTGGCATTCAAGGGTGGCGCTGTTATGGGCTTCACTGTCGCCGGACTAGCGCTACTTGGCATTTCGTTCAACTACCTCCTTTGGGTGACATGGCTGAGCGTCGACAATGCATTCCAAGTCGTGGCTGCATTTGGCCTTGGGGCAAGCTCTATTGCGCTGTTTGCTCGCATAGGCGGAGGTATCTACACCAAAGCGGCAGACGTCGGCGGTGATCTCGTCGGCAAAGTTGAAGCAGGCATACCCGAAGACGACCCTCGTAACCCAGCGACTATCGCGGATGCGGTCGGCGACAACGTTGGCGACGTCGCCGGCATGGGCGCCGACCTATTCGAGTCCTACGCGGGTTCAGTTGTCGCCCCCATCGTGTTGGTATCGCTCCTATTTTCAGGCGTGTTCATCCAAGGAGATGAACTGCAAGTATTCGGAGATCACGAATCTTTGTTGATGTACCCGATTCTCATCGGCGCCCTGGGGATGATCGCTTCGATTGTCGGAGCCTTGCTGACAAGAGGAAAAGAAGGACAGAGTCTTTCCACGCAGCTACACACCGGCCAATACGTAGCTATGGGCCTGACAATCATTTTCACCATTGTGGGCACCCAGTGGCTGTTCAGCGGCACGGGCATTGTCGAAACACCCATCTATCTGTCCCTAACTATCATCAGCGGTTTGCTTGGGGGCTGGGCCATCGGATTCGTTTCGGAATACTTCACTTCCGAGCATTACAAACCGGTGAAAGGAATAGCCGCTCAGTCCGAAACCGGAGCAGCAACAGTCACCATCGAAGGAATTGCGCAAGGCAAGCTCTCAACATTGCCATCAGTAGTGGTGGTCGTTGCCATGATCGGACTGTCTTACTGGCTCGGCGGAGCAGCCTTCGGTCAAGCAGGAGACGTCATTGGACTCTACGGCGTCTCGTTAGCAGCGATCGGCATGCTTGCTGTTACAGGAGTCATCGTCGCTGTTGATGCCTACGGTCCTATAGCTGACAACGCTGGTGGGATCGCCGAAATGGCGGAGCTTCCGTCTGAAGTTCGCGATGTCACCGACAGCCTCGACGCCCTAGGTAACACCACCGCGGCGGTAGCCAAGGGTTTTGCCGTTGGTTCAGCAGCAGTGACGGCGCTTGCCCTGTTCAAATCCTTCAGCCTTACCGCCGGTCCCCAAGTCGATCTCGATATCAATGACACAGCGGTAACGATCGGACTTTTCCTTGGCGCGATGACACCGTTCATCTTTGCGGCACTGACGATGTCATCAGTCGGTAGAGCCGCTCAGGCGATGATCGTAGAAGTTCGACGACAATTTGCCGAAATTCCAGGACTTCGTGAAGGACAACCAGGGGTTAAGCCAGATAGTCGACGTTGCGTGGACATCTCCACCCAGGCCGCGTTGCGCGAAATGTTGCTCCCAGGCGGTTTAGCGATTCTCTTGCCGCTTGTGATCGGTTTTATCGATGTCAATGCTCTTGGCGGCTTTCTGGCTGGAGCAGTCGTCACAGGCTTCCTCCTCGCCATCTATATGGCGAACTCCGGTGGTGCTTGGGACAATGCCAAGAAATACATCGAGGCTGGCGCGCACGGAGGCAAAGGAACTGATGCCCACGCAGCTGCAGTCGTCGGAGACACCATCGGTGACCCGTTCAAAGACACCTCAGGTCCAGCGATGAACATCCTCATCAAAGTTATGACGATCGTTTCGCTGGTTTTCGTCCCCGCCTTTATCTAAATAATTAAACGACGCCTCGGAGGCTCTTACATAGATGGTCTCCGAGGCGTCGTCGCGCCCAGCGACTGTGGGCAGACGCGTAGCCTTAGCTAATGGACATCAATAACGCCTGCGTACTGATCACCGGAGCCAGCAAAGGAATCGGCGCCTCCATAGCCCGAGCATTTGCCCGGCATGGAGCACACGTAGTACTCGCAGCTAGATCGGTCAATGAAATTGACCGGCTTGCAAAAGAGCTAAATGGTTCCCCACTACCCCTAGATGTGTCGGACCCCGAACAGCTCGCAGGTGTCATAGATCGTGTGGAATCAGAGATCGCACCAATCGATATTTTGGTAAATAACGCCGGTGTTGAAACTGAAGAGTTCGCGGAAGACATCGACGAAAATCGGATTAAGGAGGTGCTTGCAACGAACCTTTTGGCACCGATGCGACTTACCCGGCAAGTTCTTCCTGGCATGATCGAACGCGGCCGCGGGCATCTTCTCTACACGTCGTCTATGGCCGCAATTACTCCAGCCCCGGGCCTTGCCACGTATTGCGCCTCGAAGGCGGGGCTTACTCGTTTCGCTGAGACTGTCCGCATGGAAACTGATGGGACGGGCATCAACGTCACCACAATGCATCTCGGACCAGTCGACACTGAAATGTGGACTCGGGTTACGAACAACCCAGCCTTTGACCAAGCCCAGCGCAGGTTGCGGCAACTACGAATGCTTACCGACGTAAGCCCAGACAAAGTTGCTGCAGACGCTGTGCAAGCAGTCATCAAACAGAAAAGAGAAATTCGACATCCAAAACGTCTTTGGGCCACCATGGCTCTCGCTGCAGCACCTGGTCGAATTACCGAGTTTTTGGTCCGAGGCGTTGACCATCGAATTCACAAAAACTGAGTTGATCACCACTCTTGAACCAACCAATACTGACAAAGAAAGCTAGATGGTGAAGGGTGAAGGATCTTCTAGCCGCGGTACGGTCCCATATGTGAGACGCCGTGTCCCCATCCACATTCTGCGTGGCTTTTGTATGGGCGTCGCAGACATCATCCCGGGTGTCTCCGGTGGAACTGTCGCTCTCCTATTAGGAATATATGACCGACTCATCGAACAAATCAGTACTGCATCAAGCGGAATTAGCCGTTTGGCGCGCGGCGATATAGCTGGATGCAAGCAACAATTCCGAGCGGTCCAATGGTCATTTCTCGCAAGTCTCTTGTTGGGTATAACCCTGGCCCTGCTGCTCTTAGCTTCATGGCTTCGAACACAGATTCACGAAAGACCTGTGATCGTGTCATCAGCGTTTTTTGGAGTCATAGCAGCGTCCGCGTTTGCGACACGACGCGAAGTAAGAAAGTGGGCGCCACCGCTCTACTTGACATTCGGGATCTGCGCTGTCGCCACATTCACGCTGCTGGGAATCCGTTCGGGTTCGCTCGAGAATCCGGCGCCTTTTGTCGCGATATGCGCAGGTGCGATCGCGATATGCGCAATGATTTTGCCTGGAATCAGCGGCTCATTCGTTCTTCTAATGCTGGGCCTGTACGACCATCTCATTGCTGCGTTAGAACAACGGGACCTCTCGGTGCTCGGAATGTACGCAGTCGGAGCTCTCGTAGGCTTAGTCCTCTTCAGCCGAGTTCTTAACAGGCTCTTGAATCGCTACCGCGATCTGGTTGTTTCGATGCTTCTAGGTCTGATGGTCGGCTCGCTGAGAGTTCTGTGGCCATGGCCTTCAGACCAGGGCGGACTGGAAAACACCGGGCTCGGAACCCCACAAATCGAAGAGCTTCTCGGAGCCCTAATTGCCGCTTTGGTAGGGGTTGCAGCCGTTGTTGTGATCCTTGTCCTAGTGGCTAACCGAGAAAATTTTGATAGTGATGGTGCGTTGGAAATGCCGTAATGCCCGGTACCTTCCGCGGATGAGGTTGCTTTATTTAGGCAATCGAAGAACTTGACAGACCCACATGAATTAGGGAATTAATTGCCGTCGTGCCTAAATCGCTAGTAATCGTTGAATCACCTGCCAAGGCCAAAACCATTGAGCGATACCTCGGTTCTGACTATGTGGTTGAGGCCTCAGTGGGCCATATACGTGACCTTCCTGCCAAAGCAACTGAGGTACCTGCCGTCTACAAAGGCGAGCCATGGGCGAACCTAGGTATAGATGTCGACAATGACTTCAAGGCGCTTTACGTAGTTACCGAAAAGGCAAAGAAACAAGTAGCGAAACTTAAAAAGCTGCTGAAGAGTTCGGACGGGCTCTACTTAGCGACGGATGAAGACCGAGAAGGTGAAGCTATCGCCTGGCATCTCCTCGAAGTGCTCAACCCTCAAGTGCCCGTGTACCGAATGGTGTTCCACGAAATCACTGAAAAAGCTATCCGTGATGCGGTCGCTTCCCCCCGAGAGTTAGATCACCGCCTTGTTGATGCCCAAGAAGCTCGACGGAAGTTTGATCGACTCTACGGATACAAAGTATCGCCTGTTATGTGGCAAAAAGTTAAGCCTGGTCTGTCTGCTGGCAGAGTTCAGAGTGTCGCTAACCGCTTGATTGTCGAGCGAGAACGCCAACGCATCGCGTTCCAAACAGCTGCGTATTCGAGCTTGGAAGCTGAGATGTCCTCTGCTGCGACCTTCAACGCGGCTCTTACCGAGATCAATGATGTTCGTGTTGCCACCGGACGAGACTTTGACGCGCAGGGCCAACTCAGTCAAGCTGACAGAACCGTCGTCACGACCGATCAGGGCAAAGAACTGGCGTCGGCACTTACGGGGGTCGAGTTCACTGTTCAGTCTGTTGACTCC
>TARA_B100000686_G_C16805714_1_pt1 | contig 15199 bp, 11 predicted proteins | sample TARA_B100000686 | Tara Oceans TARA_B100000686 (sample SAMEA2622733) | marine metagenome | biome: marine biome (ENVO:00000447); feature: marine epipelagic mixed layer (ENVO:xxxxxxxxx); material: "saline water (ENVO:00002010), including plankton (ENVO:xxxxxxxx)" | depth 150 m
TGGTAAAACGGTAGATATTGGGCATGGTGGTGCGATACTTACCAATTCAAAGAGGAAATATGAAAAACTATTACTTTTATTAAAAGATTTACCAAATTTCAAAAACATTAACTTGAATCGTACTTCAAGGTTTAATTATTTACATACTAAATATTACAATGATTATTTTCTATTACATAAATATTCTAGATTAAAAAAATACTTTAAAAAACTAATTCATCAATACGGTTATTATTTTTTATACTCATTTGATAGGGCATATCAAGAGATGTTGTATCAAAATATAAAAATGATTAATCAAAATATTCGCATTCGTAGAGATAATCATAGATTTTTAGAAAATATTTTTTCGGATCATAATTTTGATTTTATCAAAATTTGTGATGGTGCAGTTCCCTGGAGATTCAATTTATTCGTTAAAAATAGAAACAAGATTTTAATCTCTTTACTTAAAGAAAATATAAAAATAAGCAGTTGGTATCCGAATTTGGGTTTCTTTTTTGATGAAAAACTGGGCAGAAATAGAACTATAATTGAGGATAGGATATCGAAGAATATTCTAAATATTTGGATTAATGAAGAGATTGATAAGAAATATCTTCAAAATATCTCGAATAAGATTATCCAACTGTCAGATAATTATTCAAATGCTGAATATTGCTAGGACATCAAAACTACTATGGAATTATCTGAATATATATTTTTTAAAGCCATTTGATGCTGTAAATGATACTTTAACTGCCAGCCTATTACTTAATTTTAAATGGCCTGATGAAATTGTAGAGATTGGATCTGGAGATGGTGTTTTTAGTTACGTTATGCATGGAGGAAAATTCCCAGTTACATTTGATAGATATATTATAACAGATTTAGAAAAAAATGATATTTATGATATTCATTACAAGAAAATTATTCCAAAAGTAAAAAAAATAAGATATCCAACAGTAAAATATGCATTTGATGCAAAACAAAGTCATATTGAAAAAATGCTTGAAATTGGCTTTGTGAAAGATCCTGTGTTAACTAATTATGAAAATATTCCACTTAATGATAATGCTGTTAATGCAATATTTTTTTACACTCCCCATGGTTTAATAGATTATAAAAAAAGTATCCAAGAAGCTTATCGAATATTAAAACCAAGTGGAAAAATTTTTATCTTAACATATAATTCTAAATTTGATGAATCTTTTATTTGCTATCATAGTGGCATTAAAATGAAAGGATCCATAGGAGAATATTTTTCGAAACTAGATAATGGCCGTTACAAAGAAATTATGATAATGTCTAAGACGGATGAAGAATGGATTGAATTCTTTAATGAAAATGGGTTCGATGTCATTAATATTTACTATGGATTATCAAAATTAGCTTGGAAAGTCTATGATATTCAAACTCGACCATTTTTAAAGGCACTGATTAGAATTTTTAATTTTTTTCCAATCGGAATTAGAACCACAATTAAAGTAGTATGGATGATTTCTTGGTATCCAATTCTTTTTATTTTTTATTTTTTATTCGCTATTCCTTATACAGATAAAAGTAACTATTGTTATAGAGCATTTGAATTATCTCCAAAAATTATAAGGAACAAATATTGAAAATTTTATCAGTTTACCAAAGTTTACCTTCATCCGTAAGCATATTTAAAGAAAATAAGATAATAGCTGCTGCACAGGAAGAACGTTTTACAAGAATAAAAAATGATGAAGAATTTCCTAGATATTCTATTGATTATTGTTTAAAGGAAGCTGGCCTGCAACCAAAAGATCTGGATGCGGTGGCGCTTGCAAGTTTTATCAGTCCATTTGAAGATCAGTTGGTAAGGAAAAGTCAATGGAATATTAGCGATTATATTAAAGAGCAACATTTTCGCTGGAAACCTTATCTTATTGATAAAGTTGATGATAAACCGAAATCACTCTTAGACGTTTTTCCAGATAAGGTAGATGTTAATAGATATCCATCAGAATTCTGGAAAGATATTTATAATCAAAAAGACAGTAAAAAATCATATTTACAAAAACGTTCTGATTTGTTTGCCGATTATTTACAAATATCAAAAGATAAAATATTTAAAATTGACCATCATCGGGCCCATGCTTACTATTCATATTATGCATCACCTTTTCGCAAAGAACCAATTCTTGCGTTAACAATAGACGGTTGGGGAGATGGTATGAATGCGACTGTGGGTATTTTTAATTCTGATGGATCTTATAAAAGATATTATAAGACTGATAAGTGCGCAATTGCGCGGATATATAGATACATGACTCTATTATTGGGGATGAAACCAAACGAGCATGAATATAAGCTTATGGGGTTAGCGCCATATGGGAAGGCTAAATATGGTGAAGATGCTTTAAATATTTTCCGAGAGACTTTATATGTCGAAGGTATTGAGTTCAAATGGAATGTTAAACCAACAGATAGTTATTTTTGGTTTAAAGAAAGACTGGAAGGTATCCGGTTTGATAATATAGCCTGGGGATTGCAGAGTTGGGTGGAAGAAATACTCCAAAAATGGGTATCAAATTGTATTGAAGAATTTAAAATAAATAAAATTGTTATGGCTGGTGGCGTTGCAATGAATATAAAGGCACTTGGTAGTTTGTCTTCAATAAATACTTTGGAAAATATGTTTGTTGGAGGTTCTGCTGGTGATGAATCTTTAGCCATTGGATCGGGTATCTGCTTAGCTGAAGATTTAAATCGCTCACAAGGTAAAAATTGGCTTAGCTCAGAAATTTTATCATTACCGCATTTGAATCTTGGTCCAACGGCTAATAATATAAAATTAGATCAATTATTCAAAAACTTAGATTTAAAACAATTTAAAATACATCAAGGAAATGATCATGATTATATAGTTGAACTTTTAATTCAAGGTTTAATTTTAGCAAGATGTAAAGGTCGCATGGAATTTGGCCAGAGAGCCTTGGGTAATCGTTCTATTATAGCTGATCCAATAAATCTTGAAATTAAGGATCGAATAAACTCTGCAATAAAAAATCGTGATTTTTGGATGCCTTTTGCTCCAGTAATTATTGATACTTATGTTGAGAAATATATAATTAATCCAAAAGGGATAGAATCACCTCATATGACTATAGGATTTGAAACAACCCCTGAAGGTTATTCAGCTATGAAAGCGGCCTGTCATCCATCTGATAAAAGTGTGCGACCGCAAATATTGAAAAGTGATGCTAATCCAGATTTATATAATATTATTACTGCATTTGCAAGAAAAACAGATAGAGGAGCGTTATTAAATACGAGTTTTAATTTACATGGACATCCCATAGTAAACACACCTAATGAAGCCATAGAAGTATTTACGAATAGTGCTATAGATGGATTAATTCTAAATGGTTTAGTGATCACTAAGATAGATAAAGATATTTATTGAATAATAAAAATAATAAGTTCAAAGATAATGTCCTTAATGCATTCAAGAAGGTCAGCCCATCCAAGATTGAGATAGAAAATAAAAAAGTTTATAAAAAGTATCTAAATGATCACAAAAATTTATTCTTTTGGAAATTAAATTTTCCTGTTTCGTTATTTGATGGAAAAAAAATTATTGATTTTGGATGTGGAACTGGAGAAGTAGATATTATACTAAATAATTGGGGTGCAATAGTAAATGGTTTTGATTTTAATGATGATTCAATTAAACGTGCGAAAGACTTAAGAGATAAATTTAAAGTAAACAAAAATAAATTAAAATTTACTATAGGCGACATCGATAGTTTTAAAATTCAGAAAAATGCATATGATATGGCGGTTAGTTTCGGTGTTATTGCTCATGTTCCTAATCAAAAAAGGATGTTTCAAAAGATGGTTGATTCTACAAAGAATGGTGGTTTTGTTATTCTGGGGTATGTTGAAGATTCTGGATTAATACAAAGGTTGTTTCACAGAGCAATAGTCAGAGCAAATTCTCAAAAAGATGAAAATGAAATTCATAGGATTGCTTTAAATATTTTTGGAGAACATATTTCTAGATCTGTTAAGTATGGAGGAAGAACCGCTAAGAGCGTAATAAATGATTATCTTATTAATCCCGCATATTTTGGAATATCTTGTAAAAAACTTGATAACTGGGCAGATGAATTCGGATTAAAATTTTATTCAACTTATCCAAATACTAATTTACCATTTGTAGTGGATAGCCCATATTTGGAACCGATTTCAAGGAAATCAAATGTTTATAGAATTTATCTTAGTCTTCATCGATTAAGGTATATTTTTGCACAAAACGAGGATATAGATGTTTTTTCAAATTTCTTTTCTGAATTTGGAAAATTAGAGTATCAAATAGAAAATACAATCAGTGATTTAACGGCAATGCTTCAGTGTGATACAATATCTTATCTGGATGTTGATGAACAAAAAAGGAATTGGGGTATTATTCTTAGAGACATTAGGAAATCAAGTGAGCTAAGCTTGGATCATATTTTTGATTTACTAGAATCAACTGTCGAAGAATTAATTCGTCTTCTTGAGATTATCGTTAAGTCAAAGCAAAGTAATGATAAAATTGACTTAACTGATATTAATAGATTATTATTTAATGGTTATAATGGTCTAGGAACTACTTATACGATTTTCTACAAACCTTAAAAATTTTATAAAAATAATATAAAATTTCCTATATTAAATGAGAGCTGTCTTTGAAACAAAAAGTATGATTTTAAATGAAAGATGTAAATAATAATAAAATAATTAATGTAGAAAAATCTGTTTTATCAAATTATAAAATATCCAGTCCATCATATATAAATTTGAATAATGAGACTTTGAAATCCCATATTGAAAAGAGGAAATCTCTTTTCCAATTTAAATTGAATTTTCCTATAAAATTGTTTGAAAAAAGTAGAGTACTTGATTTGGGGTCAGGTACAGGTGAACAGGATATTTGTTATGCCAAATGGGGATCTAAAATAACTTTAGTTGAGATTAATTCTGTTTCAGTGGATAAGACAAAAGACTATTTCAATAAATTTAATCTTGAAAATTCAATTGAAGATATTCATCAATCTTCAATTTTTGATTTTAAGCCAAAAGGATTATATGATATTGTTATTTCAGAGGGTGTATTTCATCATACTGAGGATCCGGAGAAATGTTTTAAGATTCTTACTAAAAATCTTAAAAAGGATGGATTTGTTATTCTACAATTAGCTTTTGATTCATCACTGCTCCAAAGAAGTTTACATCGTATGATTTTAGATCAATTTACAGGAGGTAACTATGAAAAAATTAAGAATTATGCTCCGAAATTGTTCTCAGAAACATTATCAAGAGCAGCGCATTTTGGTGGGCGCTCTATAGAGCAAGTGGTGCATGATTTTTATACTAATCCTAAGCATAAGGGAATAAGTGTAGTAGATATATTTAAATGGTTTAAATCAAACCAGATAAAATATTATTCATCCTATCCTTCTATAAGTATTGAGAATTTGATTAATGGAGTGCATAAGATTGGTGGACCAGAGATAATTGAAAATTTCCCTCATATATCTGCTATAGCAAATTTATATTTTTTAATTGCATGTCATGAAGATGAGGAAACTATTTCATCATTTTATAGTAATTGTGAAAGTGCTAATCAATTTTTAGAAGATTTAATGCAAAATAGTGGATTAAATGATTTTGTTTATGGGCAAGATATAGATATTAAAGCTCTAAAAATATGTTTCGATAACTATTTTAATAGTGTAAAAGCCCTTTTTAAGAAACGCCACTCTGTAAATACTAGACGAATAGATACTATAGCATCAGAATTGGATATTCTTTTTGATAAACTAAGTAAAGGGGATTTTAACTTTATTGAAAATCATGTAAAGAATTTCGAAATTTTATTTAAAGGATATAATGGTGTTCCTAGCAACTATATTATTGGATGTAAAACCGTGGATAAAGAATTAGGAGAAAATCCAAAATAGAAAATACTATTTTATTTAAAAAAAAAGGTTGGTTTGAAGATAGTATTTTCTCAAATCAAATCATTGATGATGCATTAAAAGTAATTGCAAAAATTTATGGATATTCGGGAAAAATAATAGAATTAGATAAATATATTATTGATTTATATAAACATAATACTATATATGCTGGTAAATGTTATGATCATATTAATTCATCAAAAGAGATAATGGATATTTTTAATAATAAGGATATTGAAGATAATCTAGAGCATCATGTATCCTACGCCAATAATAATAATATTTCAATTAAAGCTAACAACTTTCAATTTTTAATTATGCTTCCAGAAATAAATAAAGAGCACCTTGGATGGCATCAGGATTCTCACTATTTTGATAGAGGATTAAATAATAAGCTTTCAATTGTTATTTGGACACCATTTAATACAACAAATACAGGTTATTCTGGGACTTTAGAAATGATCGAAGGAAGTCATTTATTAGGTCCTATACAGCATAAAAAAAATAATTTTACCATTAGAAAAAAAGTGAATCTAGATAGACGTGGGACTTATTACATTGAATTAGATGAAAAGATAAAATTTTATAAAAAGATAAAAAAAGAAACACCATCTGGGAATTCAATTATTTTTAATTCTGATTTAATCCATAAAACGGGTCAACAAAATAATGATATTATCAGATTCACTGCAATTTGGAGATATAATTTTTTTAGCAATTAATTATATATAGAGTGAAGGATTTCATTATTGAGATGAGATATTGCCAATATAGTATATATCTTATTGTATTTTTAATTTGAATAAAATTTCAAACATCCCTTGGGATATAAATCAAATTAGTGAAGCTAAAATTTATTGTGCAAAAATATATAATAATATTTTTCCGGAATTAAACCATTCATTAAATAAGTATCATAAAATTTCATGGGATAGACAACAATATGAAAAACTTTTAGGTAATTGGGTATTTAACTTTATCGAGATTCTTTACGACCGTTGGTTTTATCCTGGGAAATATCTGGCCAACTCAGATGAGCTAATAACATATTTATCTTCAGATATAATTGATTTTGGTAATAATTGCATTTCAGATGGCTTCAATAGTACTATAAATAATCATTTGATGTATATTAAAGATAATAGTCAATTAAAACATGTATTTTTTCCAGAAAAGATAGGTTGTCTACAAAATTTTGAAATTAGTCAGTTTAATGATAGTTTAATTCAAATTCATAACCAGTATCATTTAAATCAAAGGCGGGGTATATCAGGTTGGTTTGATTATAATTATAAGTCTTGGATGCTAAGAGGCTTAGCGCAGGACCTTAATATTTTATTAAATAAGCCAGTGTCAGTAAATGTAGATAAAATATGGAGACTTTCATTATTAAAAAATAAAATTACATCCTTTAGTGAAGTTTGTAAAATATTGTTAAGAATATATATGCCTATAGTATTTCTAGAAGGTTTTAAAGCATTAAAAAAATGTGCGGATAAATATTGTTTTCGAATCACATATACGGCTAATTCAACACATTTTGATATACCATTTAAATTTATGATTGCAAACTGGGATAATAAAACTAAGCTATTATGTCATCAACATGGAGGAGGATATGGTATTGATCTTTCATGCCAAGGTGAAAAATATGATAGATCAATCAGTGATATATTTTATACTTGGGGATGGATTGAAGATCGTAAAACTCATCCATTACCTTCCCCGCCTAGAATTCGTAAATATAATAGAAAAAAATCCAAAAAACTTTTATTAACATGTGTCAATTATCCAAAATATTTATACAAGTTAAATTATTATCATATAGGTCAAAATACGTTGACACTTATTAACAATACAATTAACTTTGTAAAAATAACAAAACATCTAAACTTAGAAATATCATATTACCATTCAGATTATAATTGGGATGTGCGAAGCCGTTTTGAAAAAGAGGACGCTATTATACCTGAGAAGAGTCTTAATTATGGCGATTATTCATTGTATATTTGTAATTACTTAGGAACTAGCTGGTTAGAAACCTTAGCAGCAAATCTCCCAACAATATGTTTTTATGACCAAGATATAATAGCGTTTAGAAAAGCTGTAAAACCACATATTGATTTACTAAAGAATATGGGGGTATTACATACATCACCAGAATCCGCCGCAGAAAAGGTATTAGAAACTTATCGGAATCCTAGCTTATGGTGGGCAAATAGCGAAATTCAGGAAGCCAGAAAAGAATTTGTGAAAAAATATGCTTTATTTGATGATAAATGGCTGGTCCATTGGCGTGATGAATTTTCTAAGGTTTTAAATGATTAATAGACATTGAAGTATTATATCTATTAGTGAGTGGTATGTTATACATGAATAAAATGAAATTACCCAATAAGTGGTTATTGAAATTTCAATATTAGCTTATTTTTTATAAAATAACTTATATTAAATAGAATACTATGTATTTTGAAAAAGGCTTTAATTAATATCATTGATTGTACTCTCCGTGATGGAAGTTATTATACTAATTGGGAATTAGATGAAAAGATGGGTGAAAAATATTTAGGGATTATAAAGGAATAATAAGGAATTAATTAAATCATTCATAAATCTTATTTAGTAACTGGTGGAGCAGGTTTTATTGGTAGCGCTTTAGCTAGAAAGTTAGTTGATTTAGGCCATAGTGTTATTATAATTGATAATCTTAGTACAGGATTTAGGAAAAATATTTCTGAAAGAGCGACCTTTATAGAAGGGGATTGTTCGGATAAAAAAGTGATTGCCAAACTTGAAAATGCTCAATTTGATGCCATTTTCCATATTGCAGGACAGAGTTCGGGAGAGATTTCTTTTGAAAACCCTATTTATGATCTTAATGCTAATACTTTATCGACTTTATTATTACTTAAATATGCAAAGGAGTATCATTGCAAAAAGTTTATTTATGCAAGTACTATGTCAGTTTATGGTGATCAGCCAGATTCCCCTGTAAAAGAATCCGCAAAAAATAATCCCCTTTCATTTTATGCGATTGGGAAAATTGCTAGTGAAAATTATATGAAGCTTTTTGTTGATTTTGGTATGACAAATACTGCTCTTAGATTGTTTAATACCTATGGACCTGGTCAAAATATGGAAAATTTAAATCAGGGGATGGTAAGTATATTTCTAGAACAGGCTTTTTCAAGTAAGAGAATAATCATAAAAGGTGATAAAAATCGCTTTAGGGATTATGTTTTCATTGATGATGTTGTTGATGCATTTATAAAAGCAGAAGCTTTTGATGATGATAAATATAGAGTTATTAATATTGGTACAGGTATTAGAACAACAGTTAATGAACTTTTGGGGAAAATGATTTCAATGTTACCATATGAAATAACGGTAAAATTTGTTGAATCAACCCTAGGTGATATACATGGAATTTATGCTGATGTAAGTCTTGCGAATTCATCCTTGGATTGGGTGTATACTCATAATATTGATGAGGGACTGAAATTAATGTTGAACTGGAGGAAAGGGAAATAAATAGGCGCGATATTAAACCAAAATGTAGATTTTGTAAAGCGACCTCAAAAAATCAGAAAGTGAGGGCCAATTTTGTTTATGGTGGAAATGAAGAACATAAATTTTGGCACTGTCAAAAGTGTGACCTAGTGTATTTATGGCCCATTCCATCTGTTGAGGAAGATAAAAGGTTTTATGCTAATGAATTTGAGAAATTTATGGAAAAAAGATCTGGAGGAGACTACGATTGGCGTGATCCCGAAACGCATATAAGAACTAATCAACATAATGTTATTAGAAGATGGAAATATTTAAATGATTATATTGAAGAAAACAAAAATGTTTTGGAAATCGGTTGTTCATCTGGATTTATGCTGGATGCATTTCGTCATTCAGGATTAAATGTTATGGGTATAGAATTATCTGGTTATTTCAGGAAATTCCTTTTGAATAAGGGATATGAAATTTTCCAATCATTAGATGAATTAAAGAAAAGATATAATTGCAAATTTGATCTTATTTGTCATTTTTTTTTATTAGAACATATTCGTGAACCAATTAATTTTATCCAACAGCAACTGGATTTACTCAACCCAAATGGAGTAATTATTGCGGAAGTTCCTTGTTTAAATGATCCACTAACTTCTTTTTATAAGATACCAGCATTTGAAAAATTTTATTGGTCAATTGCGCATCATTACTATTATTCACCTAAATCGATATCAAAAGTTTTAGATACTTTGGATTGTAAATACGAAATATTACCAGAGCAGAGATATGATTTATCTAATCATTTAATATGGATGAATGAAGGTGTTCCAGGTGGACAAGGTAGGTTCAATCATATTTTTTCAGAATCAACCATAGAATCTTATAGAAAAGATTTGATTAATAATTGGATTTGTGATACTATTTTTATTTATATATTTAATAATTAGTCTATGTTAAATATAAATGATCATCTTAAATATTTTGATTCTTGATTTATCTCTAAATGTTATTCTGCCATCAAAAATATTTGATAGATTAAAATCAATTAGTTTCAAACATAAGAACGACTTCAATGCTTTAATTGACAGGATATCACAATACCATTCTAATAATCTAAGTTGGTGGATAGAAAGTCCATCAACACGGAATACGCTACAATCTTCTTTATTTTATCGTTTCTGTTGTATATATCTTCTAAAAGATTTAATTAAAACTGGTATAAATGTTGATAAAGTAATTGTTGATTCCCCAGCGATGATTAATTTAATAAAAGAGTTTAGACGTATTCATAGCATTGACTTTATTATAGAAGGTCCGGAAAACAAATCACCTAAACTATTTCAAAATTTTTTACAATCTATTAAATCATCCATAATCTTATTGAAGAAATATAGAAAAAAATTTAATGCAGCAAACAAAACGGCATTTTTATCAGCAAAACCACCAAAAGATGGTTTGATAATAATTGATCAGTTTGTATTTCCTGGTTATATAACTAATGATCGCTATTATAATGGTCTTTGGGATGAATTAACCTTAGAACAAATGGGAAAGACTTTCTTTGTGCCAACATTAGTTATGATGGATGAAAATGAATTTGAACCCGCCTATCGTGAACTTAGAAAATCGAAAAAAAATTTTCTAATCAAAGAAGACTATCTTGGTATCTCTGACTTAATATTTAGTTTATTTCACATAATTAAGGTATGGTTTATACGACCACACACTGAAAAGGTGATGGACATCAATTTTTCTCCTTTGATTCGTGAGGAACTTCTCTATAGTAGATTACACGAGGGTAAAGTAGAGGGTCTACTTAATTATCGTTTTGCTAAAAGTCTTAAAGAACAATCATTTGATCTTTCTTTAATAATTGATTGGTGGGAAGGGCAACCAATGGATAAGGGATGGAATTTTGGTTTTCATACTTATTTCCCAAAAACAGAAAAAAAAGGCTATTTGGGATCCGTTCCGACAGCTAATAACCTTCAACTTTTTCCTTCTGAAATTGAAATAAAGCATAATGTCTCGCCTCCAATAATTGCTACTATTGGTGAAGAGTTTAGTTTTGAAATGAATGCGAACAATAAACATTTTAAGGCGGAAACAGCACCTGCATTTCGATTTAGCCACCTTTGGAAAAATTCAAGAAATATAAAAAAAGATACCAGTGAATACAGAATTCTTATAGCACTCTCAGTATTAGAGAATGAATCAGTAAACATTTTAAATCTGATTTATGATTCAAATTTAATCGAAAATAAAAATATAAAGTTTATTCTAAATCCTCATCCAACAATGAAATTTGAAATACTTAAAGCTCACTTTGGTAAAAAATGGTCATCAAGAATCCAAAAAGGAAATAACCCGACATATAAAGAAATAAAGAAGGCAGATTTACTTATAACTGGCATGTCAGCAGTGGGTTTAGAAGCAATTTCTATGGGCGTCCCTGTAATTGTAGTAGAGACAATGCGAGGCCTATCTTATATTCCAATTCCTGAATCTATATCCAAAGAATTGTGGCGGATTTGTCGATCATCTAAAGAAGTATCAAAAGAAGTAGATTCATTTAGAAATCGGTCTAAGGAAGCATTAATACATCACCAGGAATTAAGTTTAAATATCAAAAATAAATATTTTGAACCTGTCACAAAGAAATCAGTTCAGAGATTTTTAGAATTTAATTAATTATATGATTCCAGTTTCAAAACCATCAATTGGTATACAAGAATTAAATGGCATCAAGCCTGTATTTAACTCGGGTTGGTTAGGCATGGGTGAAACTACTTATAAATTTGAAGAGAAAATAAGATCTTATATTGGTGCAAAGAATATAGTCTCAACCAATACTGGTACAAATGCAATTCATCTAGCTTTAGATGCTTATGGTATTGGTGAGGGCGATGAAGTAATTGTACCATCCATCACTTATGCTGCAAGTATACAAGCAATACTGTTCACTGGTGCAAAACCAGTTTTCTGTGAATCTAAAATTGAAGATTTATCTATAAATATAAAAGATGTAAAAACCCGAATTACAAAGCAAACTAAAGCAATAATGCCTGTCCACTACTGTGGTAAATCTTGTGATATGGATGAGCTACTTGAAATTGCAAATTTATATGGAATAACGATTATTGAAGATGCAGCACATGCTTTTGGAAGTAAATATAAAAATAATTACATAGGAAGTTTTGGACATGCTACATGTTTTAGTTTTGACCCCATTAAGGTGATTACCTGCGGTGAAGGAGGAGCAGTTGCAACACAGAATGATAATATTGCTAAAATCATGCGGAGAAAAAGGATTTTGGGTATTAATAAAGAAACTTGGTTTAGATATAAAAATAAGAGACAAAGAACATATGATGTTACTGAAAAAGGATATAGATACCATATGCCAAATTTTTGTGCAGCAATTGGAATTGAACAGTTAAAGAAAATTGAGACTTTTATTAAAAAAAGACGCCAGATTTGTATTGAATATGACCAAAATTTTAAAAAATTAAATACTTTGGAAATATTGGATATAGATTATTCACAAGCTGTACCATTTATTTATATAGTAAGATTAAAAAAAAATCTCAGAAGTAAATTCATTGAATTTTTAAAGCAAAATAATATTGATACTGGGATACATTATATTCCGAACCACTGCCACTCCTATTTCAATAATTTTGCTAGAGGATCTTTGCCAATTGCTGAAAAAATTGGCGAACAAATTATAACCATCCCACTTTTCGCTGATATGACAAAATCCCAGGTGCAAACTGTAATTGATTCTGTTTTAAAATTTGAAAAATCTTATTCATAAAATACTTTAATGCCTAAGGTTTCTGTTCTTCTACCTGTATACAATGGCGAAAAATATCTTCCAGAAGCAGTCGATAGTATTTTGGCCCAAACTTTTACTGATTATGAATTTCTTATTATAGATGATGGAAGTACAGATAATTCATTTAAAATTCTCAAGTCTTATAAGGATAAACGAATTAAGCTAATAAAAAATGAAAAAAATATAGGATTGAGTTTGAGCTTAAATAAAGGGATTAACTTAGCATCGGGAGAATATATTGCCCGTATGGATCAGGATGATATTAGTTTACCAAATAGGTTAGAAGAACAATTAGAATATTTTAGTTTGCATAAGGAAATTTCTATTCTGGGAAGTTGGTTCAAAGTTATTTCTGGTGATAACCCATTTAAAATTAAAAAAGAGTACAAATGGCCTGAAGATTCAGAAGATTGCGCATTTTTACTGTACTATTTTGGTGATTCACCTGTTGCTCATCCTTCTGTGATGTTTAAAAAAAATGAAATAAAACGGTTAGGTGGCTATAACCAAAAATATAAAATAGCTAATGATTTGGCATTGTGGTTTAAGATAATTCAGAATAATCAAAAAATAGGCAATGTACCTAACTGTCTTTTATATTTGCGAGAACATGCTAATAATACTTCTAACAATGATCTTACTTTAATAGAACATAATATTATATTGTCTTTATTTATTTCTCCTTTAATTGGAAAATCTATTAGTAATTCAAAAGCAACATTATTTCGTCCAGTAAACTGGATTAACAATAATAAAATTAATAATAGAATAGCTTATGATATTTTGAATATTAAAATGAAAGTACTAACTGATTTTATTAATAAATATGGATTAAATATAAATAAGGCGATGAAATTTTCGGTGGATATTTGGGTATCATTACAAAATATTTTCAAGTTAAATATCTTCGGATTTATCCATTTTAATTTTATCGCATTTATTTTTTGCATTCGGTTCATATTTAGAATGAAGAATTATTACAAAATATTACCAAAATTTATTGTATATATTTTCCCTTCAACATTTATTAAGCTTGTAAGAAAAGTTATATATATCTAGTTCCTGAGAGTCGATTAATAAATTTAAAATTTAAATATAGTTAAAATCTTTAGATAAAACTATGTATGACAAAAGCGTATATAGCAACCCATTAATTTCTGTTGTGATGCCTGTCTATAATGATGCCTCATATTTAAATCAAGCAATTGATAGTATTTTATATCAAACGTTTAGTGATTTTGAATTTATAATTATAAATGATGGTTCTACTGATAATAGTTTTGATATAATTACATCCTATGAAGACCCTAGAATAATATTATTAAATAATAAAACAAATCTTGGAATTTCAAAATCATTAAACTATGGATTGGGATATGTAAAAGGTCAATTCGTTGCACGGATGGATGCAAGTGATATTGCACTTCCCAAAAGATTTGAAAAACAAATAAAATATTTAAAAAAAGAAAAAGGAATAGGGTTAGTAACATGTTTTCATGAGAATATTAATCCAGAAGGGGATTCCTTAGATTCAACAAATAGAAATATTCATCCAAAGGACAGTCAGGTTTATACATTTTTTAGAAATTATATAACACATTCATCGGTTATGATTAACCTTGATATTATTCCAGAAATTAAATACAATGAAGATTGCGCTGCGGAAGATTTCGAATTGTGGATGCGACTTTCAGAAAAAACAGAATTTTATATAATTCCGACTGTGTTGATGAAAATTAGAATTGATGAAAATGGACTTTCTCAAAGAAATAAAATTAACTGTGATTCTGCATCCAAAAGAATCATCAATAATATATTGAAGCGAATAGGAGTAGATGCTAATAAAAGAGAAATTGATTTTCATTTTCAATATCATAAGAAATATAAATATACATCACATGAAGGC
>TARA_B100000686_G_scaffold116316_1_pt1 | contig 15182 bp, 14 predicted proteins | sample TARA_B100000686 | Tara Oceans TARA_B100000686 (sample SAMEA2622733) | marine metagenome | biome: marine biome (ENVO:00000447); feature: marine epipelagic mixed layer (ENVO:xxxxxxxxx); material: "saline water (ENVO:00002010), including plankton (ENVO:xxxxxxxx)" | depth 150 m
TTTTTGTAGAATCCACTTTGATGAAAGGGAAAGGTAAATTAACTCTCACGGGACAGTTAGGCGATGTGATGAAAGAATCAGCTACTGCTGGTCTTACCTATGTAAGGTCTCATGCTGATGATTTTTATATTGATTCTGGTTTTAATGAAACTTCAGATATTCATGTCCATGTGCCTGCAGGTGCGATTCCTAAAGATGGTCCATCTGCCGGTGTAAGTATGGTCACATCTTTAGTTTCATTGCTTTCTGGTAAAGCTGTGAAAGAAAAAGTTGCTATGACTGGTGAAATAACATTAAGAGGAAATGTACTTCCTATCGGAGGAGTAAAAGAAAAAGTTACTGCAGCTCATCGATCAGGAATTAAGGAAGTAATTTTACCAGAATTAAACCGGAAAGATCTTGAAGATGTTCCCGAAAATGTTTCAAAAGATTTAACATTCCATTTTGCCAAAGAAATACATGATGTATTAAAAGTTGCTATTCCCGGAATATTGAATGGAAGAAAAAAATCAAAACCTATTTCGGGTAAAATTAAAAAATAATGTAAGTTTACAGATATATTGAAAGGGCGATTAGCTCAGTTGGTTAGAGCACTGCGTTTACACCGCAGGTGTCGGGAGTTCGAATCTCTCATCGCCCACCAGTTTTTAATTTTTGTTAAACCTAATAGCCACTATTTTAATGTGGCTATTTTTGTAACTATAATTAACACAATAGTAAAAGATATAACCTGATTGATTTATTCATGTAAAAATATATTTACAATGATATAAAAATTAGCGTTTAATGATAAAGGAGTTTTTATCTATACGATTTTATGTCCAGGTGCTCTTGATTATTTACTTAATAAGACAGGAAATATGTTTATTCGATATCGATCAGATGAGGTATGTAGTATAATTGATCCAAAACATTCTGGAAAGATTGCGAAAAATGTACTCGGTTTTGGCGGAGAAATACCTATTGTATCAACTTTTTTGGAAGCCGTTGATTATGCTCCTGATATTTTAGTAATTGGCAGTGCGCCACTTGGAGGAAGGATCAATGATGAATATCGAAACGAAATTATTGATGCTATAAAATTTGGTTGTGATATTTACAATGGAATGCATCAGTTTTTAAATGATGATCCAGAACTTTCAAGACTGGCAAAAAAGAATTCAATTACTATAAATGATTTTCGCTGTCCTCCAGATCCTCCTCATTTTTCAAAAGGTAATTGGAAAAAACGTAAAACTAAAGTATTGCTGGTTGTAGGGACAGATTGTGATACAGGGAAAATGACAACTGCATGGGAAATAACAGATCGCTTGAAAAAAAGAGGAAAAAATGTTGAGTTTGTTGGTACTGGGCAAACTGGAATAATGTTAAATGGATGGGGCGTTCCTGTTGATGCTGTTATATCAGACTTTATGGCAGGTGAAATAGAAAATGCTATTGACTCAATTGAAAATAAGGTTGATTTAGTAGTGGTAGAAGGACAGGGATCATTAACAAATATGTATTATTCTGGCGTAACACTGGGCTTAATGCATGGTGCAATGCCTGATTATATGATTATCACTGATGAACCTGGTCGAGATTTTGATGCTTCTGATTATAAGGTAGCAAATATAGGAGATGTTATGGATTTACATCTTTTATTAATGCGTAATTTTAAATCTTCAAAATTCTTGGGTATAAACTTACTGACTCTGAAAATGCCTGAAAATTTAGCAATAGAAAAAATCAGAGAAATTGAATCAAAGTATAATTTACCTACAACAGATCTTATCCGTTTTGGTGATGGACAATTAATAGATGCAATTGAAAAAGAATTGTTATTATTATAATTATTTTAATAACATTATTGTTAAATGTATTTTTATCAATTTAATTCATAATATGTATAAGTGGAGAAAATGAAGACTCCAGGTATTCATGATTCAATAAAGTCTGAAAAGAGAATTCGCTCCTATGTTCGAAAAACTCCTTTCAACAAGTCTATTTTTTTTTCAGAATTAATTCATGCTAGTGTTTGGTTTAAACTCGAAAATTTGCAAATAACTGGCTCATTTAAAGTACGTGGAGCTCTAAATAAACTCCTTTCCTTGTCATCTGATCAACGTGCAAATGGTGTGATCTCGGCTTCTACAGGAAATCATGGTGCTGCAGTGGCCTATGGTTCAGGAAAGTTAGGTATCCAATCAACGATTTATGTACCACATGATACATCGCAGTCTAAATTAGAGAAAATGGAATTATTTGGAGCAAAAATTGAATATTTCGGAGATGACTGTATTCAATGTGAATCAAAAGCAAGAGATATATCTGATAAAACAAGCCAAGCATATATCTCTCCATATAATGATCCTTTTGTAGTTGCAGGACAAGGTACAATAGGAGTTGAAATAGAAAATCAAAGTAATAGACTGGATGTTTTGATTGTTTCAGTAGGTGGAGGTGGACTCATTAGCGGTATATCAAGTTATCTTAAAAGTATTTGGCCGAACCTTTATGTTATTGGTTGTTCTCCTGAAAATTCTGCAATCATGGTTCATTCTATGAAAGCAGGAAAGATTTTAGACTTAGAATCAAAACCTACAATATCAGATGGAACCGCGGGTGGAGTAGAAAAAGATTCAATTACCTTTCCATTATGTAGTCAGAATATTGATGAGACAGTAATTGTTACTGAACAGGAAATAAGAAAAGCAATGGTTTTGTACATGCAGCACGAGCATCAACTTTTGGAAGGTTCAGCTGGGGTTGCGATAGCATCCATGGTAAAAAAGAAAGATGATTTAATAGGAAAAAGAGTAGGTATCGTAATATGTGGTGGTAACATTAGCTTAGAAAAATTAAAAGGAGTAATATGAAAATTCTGCACTTAGAAGAAATTAAATCGTTGGTCAGAGAACTGGATCTGTTACCGCTTATAAAAAAAGGATTTATTGCTTATTCTGAAGGGAATGCAGTTGTTCCTCCAGTTGGTGAACTTAATTTTAATGAGCCATCTGGAGAAGTTCATATCAAATACGGATATATAAAAAAAGAAAAATTCTATGTTATAAAGATTGCATCGGGTTTTTCAAATAATGAGCGATTTGGAATTGCAAATGGCCAGGGTATGATGCTCCTTTACAAACAAGAGACTGGACAATGCGAAGCAATTTTACTTGATGAAGCTTATCTTACTGATGTTCGTACTGCTGTTGCTGGGGCAATTTGTGCAGAGCTATTTTCCAATGATGTAAGTTGTATTGGTGTGCTTGGAACAGGTCTGCAGGCTCGCATGCAGGTGCAATACCTGAAAAATATTACACCTTGTCGGAGCATAATGGTTTGGGGTAGAAATAAGGATAAAATGCAAAAATACCAAATGGATATGGTGGAAGATGGCTTTGAAGTGGATCTAAGCTTTTCTGCACACGATATTCCAAAGAAATGTAATCTAATAATAACAGCGACAGCTTCGTTAGAACCATTAATCTTTGCAAAAGATATTCTTCCAGGTACCCATATTACAGCAATGGGTTCTGATACTATTACAAAGCAGGAACTTGATGCAGATATTTTAAATATTTCCGATATAGTTATCGCAGATAGTATTTCACAGTGTAGAGAGCGGGGTGAAATTTTTCATGGGTTGACTTCGGGAGCAATTAAAGAAAAGAAAATTCTTGAGTTAGGTAACATATTAAATGGCTCTAAAAAAGGAAGATTATCAAAAGAACAGATTACAGTGGCAGATCTAACAGGTGTTGCAGTACAGGATATACAAATTGCAGTGGCAGTATATAATGCATATAAGGAGAAAAAGGTATGATATTTGAAATATTTGAACTGGAAAGGAATCAGTCTCTTTATGAAAATGAAGTAGACTATAACTTGTCAGAGAGTGGTGTACATCCGCTATCACTTTCAGAGATATTAACCAAGGAAGAACAACAGGAAATACTGAATATGGAACAGTATTATGGATATACAAATGGTTCTCCCATGTTAAGAGAAAGAATTGCTGAAATGTACGGTCAATCTTTTTCCATTCGTAATGTACTGATTACTTCAGGATCTGCTGAAGCAAATTTTCTATCAGTAATGACACAGCTAGAGCCAGGAGATGAATTAATCTATATGGTACCTAATTATCCACAGATCTATGGATTGGCCAGAAGTTTTGGCATTACGGTTAAAGAATTACCTATTAGACAGGAATTGGGTTGGCAATGGGATTTGGATGAGCTTAAGGCAATGATTACCAAAAATACAAAAATGATTGCAGTATGTAATCCAAATAATCCAACAGGAACAATTATGTCAGATGAAGTGATGGATGGTGTTATAAAACTAAGTAAGGATATTAATTGTTGGTTACTTTCAGATGAAGTTTACCGTGGTGCGGAATTGAATGGTGTTGAGTGCAGGACCTTAGCTGGTGCTACAGATAAGACAGTGGTAAATGCGGGTCTTTCCAAAGCCTATAGTCTCCCTGGTCTAAGATTAGGTTGGAGTATAGGCTCCGAAGAATATATTAATAGAGCTTGGTCTTTCCATGATTATACCGTGATTAATGTTGCATATCTAAGCGATTGGATTGCATCAAGAATAATGACCTATGATCGCAGGATGAAAATATTAAATCGTACAAAATCACATCTTATTCATAATCTTGATTTACTCTGTGATTGGGAAAAAAATGTACCAGAGCTTACTCTGACAAGGCCTCAGGCTGCAGCAATAGCTTTTGCACGTCTTAACATTGATATGCATTCTGAAGATTTTGTTTACAAGTTACGAGATAATCATAGCGTATTGCTTACTGCTGGGAAATGGCACAGATTAGAGGGCTTTGTACGTATTGGTTATGGGACACCAGAGGAATATGTGAAGAATGCGCTCAATAGGATTACTAAATTTTTAGAAGAACTTTAATTAGAAAGAAATAGTCATAAAAAAATCTATAAAAAATTTGAATCCAAGGTTTCACCTGGCTTTCCCTGTAAAAGATCTTGAATTATCAAGGCAATTTTATACAAAAATCTTAGACTGTAAATTAGGAAGAGAATCAGAGTATTGGATTGATTTTGATTTCTATGGACATCAGATTGTAGCACATTTATCCCCTGATGATTGCTTAAATTCAAAAAAAAATCCAGTAGATGGTTATTTGATACCGTCAAGACATTTTGGCGTTATTCTACCATGGGAATCTTGGGAAGATTTATGTCAAAAGATTAAGGATAATGGTGTTGATTTTTTTATAGAACCAAGGATAAGATTTAATAATCATAAAGGGGAACAAGCAACATTTTTTATTAAAGATCCAAGTGATAATATGCTTGAATTCAAAACATTTCGTAATGATGATGACATTTTTAGGAAATAAATAAATTATGCCCAAAATAGATTTTCTTCCAGATAATAAGGTATTTGAAGTAGAGTCAGGAGAAACAATTCTAGAAACTGCGTCTAGAAATGGAATACCGCATGTAAATGCATGCGGTGGGGAAGGAAAGTGCACTACATGTAGACTACTTATTTTGGAAGGTATTGAAAACTGCTCAACAGAGACTGAAAAAGAAATAGCACTTAAAGAAAAAGCTCATACAACTGATGAATTTAGATTGGCTTGTCAAACTACTATATCGGGTGATGTTACGGTTAGGAGACTCGTACTAAATAAGGAAGATATAGAATCTGTTTCTGAGAGAAGCGTTTCTGGAAGATTAGGTGAAACAAAAAAAATTGCAATCCTATTCAGTGACATAAGAGGATTTACCCCTTTTTCTGAAAAATTAACTCCATATGATGTAGTATTTATTCTGAATAGGTATTTTAATAGGATGGTTAATGCTGTAGAAAACAATCATGGTACGGTAGATAATTATATCGGTGATGGTATGGTTGCAATATTTGGTTTACATGATGAAGAAAGCCCAGCTCAATATGCCGTAAATGCTGCACTTGACATGACTGCTGAAATGGATGATATGAAGCCGTACCTCAAAACGATGTACGGTCAGGATTTTGATATTGGTGTAGGTATCCATTGGGGTGAGGCAGTCGTAGGAGATATTGGAGCGGGTAAATCAAAACGACTTACAGCAATTGGTGATGCAATGAATTTTGCAAGTCGTGTCGAATCGGCGAATAAGCAATTTCAATCCAGGGTACTTATTTCGCAGGAAACGCATGATGAGATTAAAGACTCGTTGCTGATAAAAGATTTCATGCGTACCAATCTTCCTGGCATTGAAGGTCGCGTAACACTTTATGAAATAGAAGATATAAATTTTTCTTCAAAAGAAGAAAGAGAAAAAGAAATTATTGAAGATGATATTATCTGGAATAAATGTTCTGAGGTAGAATCTTTCGTTGATGACCCTCAGCAGGTTTTTAAAATTAAAAGAGAAGATATTCTTATAGTAAAAGTTGAAGAAAACTTTTTTGCATTAAATGATAAATGCCCACACGCATATCTTAGTCTACAAGGCAGTGATATTGATATAAAAAATGAGACCATCGCATGCCGATGGCATAAAAGTTCATTTTGTTATAAAACTGGAGAAGTTCGTGAATGGATGAAAATAAGTAATTTTCAAAAAATGTTAGGAAAAATGGGTTTAAATGCTGAAGCGCAGGAAATTTCAAAAATGGAACGAATACCTGTTGATGTCTATAAAACTAAAGAACAGGATGGATTTATTTGGGTAGGAATAGATTCAAATAATTAAAGGATAAAATAATGAACAAAAACAATATTGAATGGACGAAACTTGCAGATGTTAAAAGTTTTGAAGAGAGCCCAGAACAGTTATTAAAAGTGAAACGCGATGATATATTAGTTGTAAAAGATGATGACGGTTTCTTTGCAATAAATAATAGATGTCCCCATTTAGGTTTAGCGTTGAATTTAGGAGGGTGTAATAAAAAAGATAAGACTGTTCGGTGCAAATTCCATTCCAGTACATTTTCGTACCAAACAGGTGATGTAACAGAATGGCTCAATGTAAAGGGATTTGAAAAATTTATGACGTGGTTATTCTCTAAATTAGACCCTGATGCTAAGAAAATGATGTCTATGGAACCGACTCCGGCTGAAACCTTTGAGACAAAGGTTGAAGATGATTATGTATGGGTTGGCATAGATCAAGGTAGTTAATTAATTCCAGTGATAGATTTACGAAGTGATACTATCACCCTTCCAACAGAGGGCATGATGCATGCTGTTTCAGTAGCAAATTTGGGTGATGATGTCCTGGATGAAGACCCTACTGTTAATGACTTGGAAAAAAAATCAGCAAATCTAACTGGAAAAGATGCTTCACTGTTTGTCCCAAGTGGTACAATGGCAAATCTTACATCTATATTGGCTCACTGTGAGCGGGGTGACGAAGTTATACTAGGTGACCAATCGCATACTTTTCTCTATGAAGCTGGTGGAATTTCATCTTTAGGAGGAATTCATTCTTACCAACTAAAGAATCAGGATGATGGTACTCTTGATTTGGATAATATCAAGGATGCAATACGATCTGACAATATACATTTTCCTCGAACCAGACTAATCTGCCTAGAGAATACCCATAATCGATGTTTTGGGTCTCCATTGAAATTAAACTATCTAAGTTCTGTCAAATCTATAGCTAAAGAAAATAAATTAAAATTACACGTAGATGGTGCAAGACTTTTTAATGCGGCAGTGGCACTTGAAATTTCTGTTAAGGAACTTTGCGAACCAGTGGATTCAATTACTTTTTGTTTATCAAAAGGTCTTTCTGCTCCTGTAGGGTCACTAGTTTGTGGAGAAAGTAATTTCATTTATAAAGTTAAACGTTTAAGAAAAACTCTGGGAGGAGGAATGCGTCAGGCAGGTATTCTTGCTGCGGCAGGCATTGAAGCTTTGGACACAATGGTTCCTCAATTAGTTTTAGATCATACCCATGCAAAGATTTTAGCTGATGGGCTATCTAAAATAGATGGTTTAACTTGTGACCCAGAATTTGTTTCAACAAATATTGTATATTTTCTATTAGAACGAGATAATCTATCTGGTCAGGAATTTCTTTCCATTTTAGAAAAGAAAGGTGTTCGATTTTTTGAACTTAGTCCTAAAAAATATCGTTTGGTAACTCATGGTGGTATTACAGAAAATGATATCTATAAGACAATCAAAATTTTTAGTAAAGTTATGAGTTAGTAAATCTGATATAAGATATAAAAGGATTTATGAATATATAAATTTACCTTTTGCTATTCAATTCATAGAAATCATACCTTATATTTTGATATTACAATATTTAGGTAGATGCTGATTCCAGCCATATAAAAAAATATATTATTTTGATAGTAATTTCTGATTATGCGTCGGTTTGTATTTTTTTCCCTTCTATATACAATTTCCTGTTCACAAAATAATTTTAAAATAGATGAAAAAATAAATCTTATGATAAAGGACCAATTGCAAGCCCGGGGTATTAAAGATGATTCTGTTCTCGAAGCAATGAGATCAGTGAAACGGCATAAATTTGTTCCAGAAAAATATTTGGAACATGCCTACTCTGATGGTCCGCTCCCAATTGGTTATGGACAAACAATCAGTCAACCTTATATAGTTGCCTTTATGACAGAACAGTTGGAAGTATCTGAGCAGAATAAGGTACTTGAGATTGGTACAGGGTCAGGATATCAGGCTGGAGTACTTAGTAAACTTTCACAACATGTTTTTTCTATTGAGATTGTACCGAAATTGGCTGAACAGGCAACGAATATTTTGAATGAACTTGGATATAATAATATTACGGTTCGATGTGGGGATGGTTATAAAGGTTGGCCTGAAGAAGCTCCCTTTGAACGAATTATGGTCACTGCCGCTCCGGAGGAAATTCCTTCGGCTCTTTTGGATCAGTTAGCCCCCAATGGAATAATGATACTGCCAGTAGGGAAACAATTTTCAGTTCAATATCTATGGGTTATCACAAAGGATGAAGAAGGAAAAATACATAAGGAAAAAATTCTTCCTGTACGCTTCGTACCAATGGTCAAAGGATAAATCTCATTTATCTTTATTTATGAAAATTAGAAAAATCTTTGTTGTTCTTTTAATTCCGGTCATTTGTTTTGGAAAAAATCTTAGATTGGAAAATAGGGTTAATCCTCCAGCCAGGGAACATATGGATGTTGAAATCTTTGGTGATATAATGATTATTCCTGGCAATTTGGATGGATACGATTTTTTTGACATATCAAATCCAGTCAATCCAACGTTAATTGCAAATATTGAAATTCCTTCCGGCAACAGGGCATTATCAGGGATATGGGTTTCTGCTATTGATAGTGTAGCTTATTTTACATGTAGAACTAAGCAAGATGGCTCTGCTATTGTTGATTTTAGCGACCCTGTAAACCCCGTTTATATTGGTTCTCTATCAACAAATGGATCAAATATTAATAATCCTTCTTTCGAAGGATCAGATATTTTTGAAGATAAGTTGGCTGTTGCTGCCCATGATGATGGAGTGTTTATTTATAATATTTCTGATATATTTAGCCCTCAATTTGAATATATAATCCCTTGCGAAAATGCGTGGACAGTAGAGTTTATTGATTCAAATCATATTGCAATAGGTAATAGTGAACATGGAGTTATTCTTACTGAAATTCCATGTGTACCCGATTCATGTATTAGTACATCTTTTTTAACCCTTGGTTCAGTTAAAGATCTGATCTCTAATGATGGACTCTTATTCGCAGCAGAGGGTTCTGGGGGTGTATCGGTCTATAACATTGCTGATATAAATACCCCGGTTTTACTGGATAACTATGATACGCCAGGACTTTCAAATAAAATTGCACTTTTTGACAGTAATAAAGTAGCTGTATCAGATTGGTTGGATGTAAAAATATTGGAATGGAACGGTGATTCATTAGAGCTAGTTGGTTATAAGAACACAGGAAAAAGGACCATGGCTATAGGAGCCCAGGACAGCATAATTTTTTCAGCAGAGTGGAAGCATTTACAAGTATTTTCATATGGAGAAATCTCTGATACAGATTTGGATATAAGTTCATGGGATATTTCATTTCCTATTCTTGAGCTTGGAGAAAGTGATACCTTTGATATTATAATTGAAAATAATGGACAATTTCCCCTAGGAATTCCTGATCCTGATATTAATCACCCTGATTTTCAGGCAGTCAATTTTCCTGAGTATCTGGACGCGGGAAATTCAGCAGTTTCTCAGGTAATTTATACACGTTCAGACCAAAATGCTTCTGGTGTAATGCAGATTGTTTCGAATGATCCAGATGAACCAGAAATAACAGTACAGCTGACAGGTAATTATGAAGGTGGAATCGTTGGTATTGAAGCACCTGATTTTACATTGCCAATTGTAGCGAATGGATCTGGGGATTTCACCTTAAGCGATAACGAAGGTAAAATTGTTATAATAGCATTTTTTGCACCGGGATGACCAGTTTGCAGTCCGGAGTTATCGGACTTTGAGACCGCTATATGGCAGAACTTTAACCAAGACAGTGTGATTATATTGGGTATTACAGCTGTGAATCAAAATCAGATTAATCAGTTTATTGATGAAACAGGTATTACTTATCCTATCCTAAAAGACCAGACAAGTGGCGGTTCTGGGCCGAGTGGCTTTGGTGGAGTGATTTACGATCAATATTACATTCCAAATCAAGGTTCACCATATCCTAGAGATTTTATTGTTGATGGTGATGGTAAATTGGTATATGCTAACAATGAAGTGGATACTGAGTATATGCTATATATCATTGATGATTTAATGGATGCAGAAGAACTCTATGCATACCAAACCGATCTTGTTCCGGAACGATTGACCTTTTACCCTGTTTATCCAAACCCTTTTAACTTAAAAACGATAATACGGTTTGATTTGTTAGGTCAAAATAATATATCCCTACGTTTGAATATTTATGATGTTACCGGTCGATTGGTTGATAAGTTTTTATGGGGGGTATTTGATCCTGGAGAACATACAATTACCTGGCATGCAAATAATTATTCATCCAGCTTATATATTATTGCAATTGAATCCAACTTCGGTATTCAATCTCAAAAAGTATTTTTATTAAAATAATATTTTAATGAAGCATTTCATATTTATCCTGATTTTCTTTTCTTTTTCTATGTCTCAGGTCAAATGGTATAATGGAAACTTGAAAGGGGTTCATGATCTAAGTATTCAAATTAATCTTGATGGGTTAACTGATAAACAATGGCAACAAAAGATACTAAACTTTATTGAATTATCACTTATACAAACAAAAATAAGCATTGATCAAGATATTCCAATTCCTCGTTTGACTGTGGACATCTATGCCATTGATAGCAGAGCAGATAAAATTTCTTCATATATGATTAATTATACTTTGTATGATTATGGGATTCCCGAATCAGATTATATCCAATCTATGGAAGATACAGTAATTACTAAAAAATTGAGAATATATAAAATTTATGAGCGGGAGATTTTAGGTCAGTCAACCGGCGAAAATATTAGGCTGGATATTGAAAAAACTATCAAGGGCCAAACCGCATTATTCATTGATCAATGGTTCCGGGATAACCCATTTAATCAATTTTAACAGCTATAAAAAAATATATAGTGCTTATTTGACTTAGTTCTTCATTGATGTAAATTTTTCTATCCGAGGAATCTATGTGTCAACGTAAGCTAAATATAATCCTTGTTTTTGGGATAATAGCGGTGCTGGCAAGCAATCGTATTGCGGCCATACCAATGAAAATAAAGCCCAAGACATACAAAAAAAAGAAGGCAGTAGAACAAGAGTTTGATCAGCAAGTGCAGGAAAGGACTCAAACGGCTACGAATGTTTCGATAAAAACCGGCACCAATCTTGCAATTTTTGAATTTGAAGGGAAAGGTATCTCATTACCCCTCGCAACCCGCATGACGGAAGAATTTCGTAATACAGTTAGAAGATTGAATATATTTGAAGTTCAGGACCGTGGTATCACGCAACGTGTAAATATTTTTCGGCCCGAATCAGATGACTATTGGGATTGCTGGAATAAGAGTTGTGCTGTAGAGAGGGGAAAATTGCTTGGCGTTAATTATGTTATTGCAGGCACCATTGAAGATATTGATGATAATCAATATCTTATAAAGGGAAGGCTCTATTCTGTTGACCTGGAATCATTAATGAACGATTTTTCAATGAATAGTACTGGGATTACAGATAGTCTATTACTTGGTATGAAAAAGCTGGCTTATGATGTTAGTGGACTCCCAGTTCCTGATACACTATCTATCGCTTCAGACACGACCAAAACCGTTGATTTGGTAGTTCAAAAGGAAAAATACCGTTTCCAGTTTCCTGATATCAATATCCCGGATAAAATTAAATCTCTTATTTTATCTACTGTAGTACCTGGTACTGGCCAGATGTATTCTAAACGAAAATATATTGGAATGGGATTTTTGGCTACAGAACTTACCCTTGGGGGTTTTATGTTCATCTGGCATTCTGATTATAAGCAGTCCTGGGGCGGGTTTCAGAATACCTATACCAGCTACCAAAGTATCACTGATCCGAAGGAGCTTCTTGAGCTCAGGCCAGATATTATTCGATATGCCAGAGAGACAAAGCGATACAATGATTTGATGAGGAATGTTCGAAACCTTGGTATGGGAATATGGATTGTAAATATGATACATGCTTATATAGTCGGTCCTGAAGAACCCTATGAAGGAAATATTCTGTTTGGTACCGATTACAATGAAAGTCAAATTGGTGTACCAAATATAACTGCGTGGGATTTGGCTTCAGGATTTGGTATCAGAGGTATTTTGCTTAGACCTGTAATGAGAAATATTGCGCTACAAGACTACAGAAATCATACCAGTGGCGGTTTTAAAATAAAAATGCCCATAGGATTTACCTTAGGACCTATTCGCACTTCCTTACAATATGAGATTACCAATTATACATTTGACTTACGAAACTATGATAAGGAAAATGTAATCAGTGGATTTAATCGTGGTACAATAATAAATATTGACTACAGTAATTTTCTACGGATTGGTGGAAAAAGTGTTGAAAAGAGCTTATTATTTGGTCCTACCAGGTCAGGAGATGGTAATGGTTTTACAATAGGGATGGATATCGCATTTAAAATTGATGCTACAGTTCCTTTATATATCTCTTTCTTTGGTAGAACCAATTCTATCAAAAGTCCAGTTCATGGTGATATGTTCTGGATAACTGCAGGGGCAAATCTGGGTGTTGATATACCCTAAAAGAGTCATCTTGTTACTTTTAGCTCTGGCTACATGCTTCTTAGCATGTGAGGATGCTGAGTATCAGCTTGATAATTTGAGCGATCCACTGAATTTGGATTTGACACCTCCGGCCATATTTTTTCATCCATCAAAATTTAATAGAGGTGTAAACGATACTTTTTCTGTAAAACTCTATAGTTATGACCTTCCAGACGTAGCCGGTGCTCATCTTCAGGTACTCTATGATCGTGGAAGTCTTCGTGTTGATTCTGTTATCACTGATACTTTCTTTCAAATTGAAACGAATCCTCTTCTGTTTACGGATGATGTGGAAGGGGTTCTGGATGTTTTTCTTTTTTCCATGCCTACACAGACTGTTGAGAACGTATCTGGCACAGATGCCATGGCTCAGGTTTATTTTAATATCATTTCACCTGGAATTTCTGAGCTGGAATATGGTGATTCCACCCGGATTGTGAATGCGCAAAATAACCCTGTAAAAATTAACAGTTACGGAAAGGCAGTGATCGATGCTCAATAAAATATTTATATGTATTATGTTGAGTAGTTATTTGTCCAATCTGGTTTTTTCCCAGCAGAATAATAGTTTTAATTTTCAGACAATTGGTACGAATGAAGATTTTGTAACTATAACTTCGAATGCCCAGCTCCAACCTTCAGCAGGTATGACACTGGAAGCATGGGTCAAGCCAACAGAAGATCCTGCAACCTATGATAGGAATGGTATCATATCTTATTTTACTCTTGATGGCCCAACCACTGAATCAGGATTCGCTTTTATTTACACTGGAGGAAAATGGCGGTTTGTTGTTATTACGGCCGATGATGAAGATGTTTTTCCACAGCTCGCAAGCTGGCCTGGGGTTGATATACCATATGATGGTGATACATGGACTCATATTGCCGGAACCTATGATGGCGCAAATGCAAGAATATTTAAAAATGGAGTGTTAGAGGAAAGTTATAGTGCTGCAAATGTTGGTGGAGCCATAGTGTGGGAAGATATAAATACTGATTTTTATATTGGAAAATATCTAGACAATAATAAAGCCTTTAAAGGTTCTATAGATGAAGTCCGACTATGGAATATAGCGAAATTAGATAATGAAATACAAGCTTCAATGAATAATATAGTAGATGTAGATGCACCTGGTTTGATTGGATACTGGAAATTTGATGAAAATCAATCAACAACTATTGTTGACTATGCAGAAGGATCAGCATCGCCTGGACAAAGCCCTGGAACCTTGACAGATAATGGCAATGGTGACTGGGACACTGATGTATTTGCTCCGACGCAGTGCTACGATCTGGAATTGACGGAAGCAGATTTCCCTTACAATCATTTGGCTGACCTTGGTCAATCAACAGATGATTGGAATTTTTCAAATATGGTAAATGATGCTGGGAGTGGGCTTACTAGCGGAAATGGAAATGATTATACCTATAAATTAACTTTAAGTCAGGCGGCAATTATTTATGTGACTACCTGTGATGTTTTGACAACCGTTGATATTCAGATTGGTGTTTTCACTGATGATTGTGATATTTCATCATGGTTCCTATTTCAGGATGATTCGAACGGGAATATTTACGAACCTGATACTTCTTATCAGTTTAGTTTTGATTGTATCTCTGGTTTTCCAACAAATCCCACATATGCGAATATGCTGCCACGGTTGGAACTAGATGCTGGAACCTATTATATCACAGTTTGTGATTATAGCCCTGGTAATACAGTTAATGCAACAGCAAAAACCTGGTTTGGCTATTCGCTAATAGTAGACTCAACAAACTTAGCGAGTGACCTCAATAGTGTAAACTACTACTTTAACCAGACTGTTTACGGCGGGGACTACCCAGATGTGTATGCCGGTAATGGTACCGGAT
>TARA_B100000686_G_scaffold344462_1_pt1 | contig 15136 bp, 16 predicted proteins | sample TARA_B100000686 | Tara Oceans TARA_B100000686 (sample SAMEA2622733) | marine metagenome | biome: marine biome (ENVO:00000447); feature: marine epipelagic mixed layer (ENVO:xxxxxxxxx); material: "saline water (ENVO:00002010), including plankton (ENVO:xxxxxxxx)" | depth 150 m
CGACATCTTCTTTACAAGAGAAGTGCTCTGCCAACTGAGCTAACCCGGCGTGTCTTTAGTTTACGAAAATACATTCCATTACATGTTTTGTAAGCGGCGTTTTTTAGCGATTTCAAAACAAGCTACCGCTGCCGCTGCCGAAACATTAAGAGAATCTATCGAACCTATGAGTGGAATCTTGGCGATCAAATCGCATCTTTCCCGACTTAATCTACCTAGCCCTTGCCCTTCACTGCCTAGTACAAGAGCGACAGGCTCATCAGTTACTTCTAATTCATAGATATCCGTTACCGAGTCCGCGTCAAGACCGACTGTCCAAACCCCCTGTCCTTTAAGTAAGTTAAGCCCTTTCGGTATGCTGCTCACTGAAGCGATGGGAAGATGCTCTATCGCTCCTTGTGCGGTTTTGGTCACGGCGGGTGTGATTCTAGTGGCACCGTGTTTTGGAAGTAGCACGCCTGTCACTCCGGCACATTCAGCTGTTCTGAGCATTGCACCCAAGTTGCGAGGGTCCATAATACCGTCCATGACAAGTAAGAACGGTTTCCCCATGGGGGATGACAAAAGGTCCTCAATTTCAAGATTTGGGAGAGGTTCCGCGAACGATACAACTCCCTGCGGTGATTCAGTTACTGCGAGTGAATCAAATTTTGATCGTGTTACTTCGCGAAGTGGAACTCTTTTTTCCAACGCAAGGTCTTTAATTTGGGCAAGAATAGGAGAGGGATCAAGATCAGTAATAAGCACTACTTCCCGAACTCTACGATTTCCGGCTGCGAGAAGTTCGCGAACTGCCTGCCTTCCTTCAACAACATCGCCTCCCAGGCCTTTGTTAGGACTGGTCCGATTACTTCTTTCGTGTATTTGTTTACCCCGATCCTGCCTGTGTCGGTTCCCCTGCCGATTTTGGCGAGAATTGTTCTTTCGGGTTGTCTTCCGGTTTCTTGAGTTCTTAGCCATCTTGATCGCTCAGTAGGCTTATAGCAAAACATGCAATTCCATTGAAGTTTGTATAACCCTCCGCAGTTTTACCTTTAAGTGTCACTGGTGCTTGGACTATGGCTGAAATATTTGATTCCATTTCTGTTCGTCTTGGCTGTATTTTTGGGTGGTCTGCAATAATCGAACAATCTATATTGACAACACCCCATCCTTCATTTTTTAGCTTTTCCACAACGCGGCGTAATAGATCAATGCTGCTAGCGTTGAGATATTCTGGGTCACTGTCCGGAAATAATGTTCCGATATCACCAAGCCCAATCGGACTAAGAAGAGAATCTATGCAAGCATGAATGATTACATCTGCATCCGAGTGACCTGCAAGTGCATATTCTGATTCGAAAATTACCCCACCTAGAACCAAGGCCCGATCAGGGTCAGAAATATAGCCGTGCGAATCATATCCATGGCCGACTCTGATCATTCTTTGCTCCCCTCTTTGGCTGAAACCATACCACCATGATGGGATTTGGCATGATATTCAAATCGGTTTGTACTAATCAACATACATGACTCTTTTCTAGAAACCTGAAGAACTTACCTATGATTTAAGGTGATCAAAGTGCCTCAACGTATTAGGCTTATAGGCACAATGATTGACGTTGACTTTCTTTCCTCTATAGACCTGTTCAGTGAAGTAGACCACGACTTGCTTAAACCTATTGTTGAGAAATCTTTAGTAAGTGAGCTTCAGCGAGGAGATATCTTATTCAGCGAAGGAGATAGCGCCAATGATCTATACATTGTCCTTGATGGACGGGTAGCTATAGCGAATAGATCATTTGATGGACGCGAGTCAGTTGTCGCCCTTATGGAATCTGGGGACTTGTTTGGAGAAATGCCACTTTTCCGTCCTGATGGGCGTTCTGCCGACGCGAGGGTTCTTGAAAACTCTTCAGTAGTGATTATTCCCTATGCTCCAGTAAAAGCCCTCTATAGCGAACACCCTGAGTTGCTATGGAAAATTGTTGATATGTTGACGGAGCGGCTAAAAACCATGGATATAGCTTTAGCTGATTCGATGTTTTTAGATGTTACGGGAAGAACGGCAAAGCGACTTCTTGAACTCGCGGGCGAAAGTGAAGAATTTGAGCTTCCTGTCACTCAGGAAGAGTTGGCTGGGATGATCGGGGCCTCAAGGGAACGTGTGAACAAGTCGCTGTCATCATTTATCAAGCTTGGTTGGCTCGAACAAAGTGGCGAAAAGTACGTCATTCTTGATCGAGAACAACTAGAAATACGATCGACCTAAGCTATAGGTCGGTTACCGTCGCGTAAATTCTGAAAGTTTTCTTACAACAGGATGCGATGTAGAAGGGTTAATGTCGGTTCCAGTATTGAAATAAACGGTTTTCATCCCTAGGTTTGCTGCAGAATCTAAGGCATTCTCTGAACCATCAATGACAAGGCAGGATTGAAATGGGATCGCAGCTGCTTTCCGGAGAATTTCGAAGGCTGCTGGATCAGGTTTTCGGACTCCAGATTCTGCACTTACTACCCAAGGTTGCATCCCATGGAGCCCATAAAGGTCCCGAAGAGCATGTGACCATTCTGCGAAATCGTTTGTCACCACTCCTATGGGAACTCCTCGTTTATGCATCGTCTGGAGGAAATCTTTAGCACCAGGTCGTAAATCAAAACTACGGACGTATTCCTTGTCAATCTCTAAGGAATCTCCCTCAACTCCAACTTGTTTCCAAAAATCTTCTGAGGAAAGCCGACCCAGCGTCCCTTGGCGATAAAGTTCAATGATTTCTTCCTCGTCGAGATCTCCACCTTTTCTGCGGATGAATTCTGTGAGATGATCCTTTGGATCATTACTTTGGTGAAAAAGAACTGTATGCATATCTACTACGAGTAGACGGACGGACGATGATTGTTGAGGGACAGCGGGAGTTGGAGATTGTAAACTTCCCGGAATAGTTGAGGCCGTCGGAGAAGGGCGGCGTGGCGGTTGCTTCTTTGCATGTCGAATATCTAAGAGCCAGTTCATAGCTGTCATAAGTAATGCCAAGCCAAGTAGTGCAAGAAGCGCCCATATCACCCAACCTAGAATCTGGTTTCCTCTGTGTATGTTCTCCCCGCTCGCGTCTATAGAGCGTTGTTGGCCCAGTGGAATGTCATATGACTGTTCACCCGCTCCTGGGAGATTAACTACTACTTTCATCATTACGCTGTCTTCTGGTTTCTGGCCAAGTTCAGCTTCTAGCTTTTCAAGAGATATTCCTAAAGGCGGTTCTTCAAGAAGGACAGATAATTCAGTGTCCGTGAACAAGTCAAATCCCTCTCGGAGATCTACTTTCCCTGAGATCCCGTAAGTACGTTTAGGTTTCGTCGAATCTATTGAGATTTCCCAATCGTTGAACGCTGTTGGTGAACCAGTTAATTCTTCAAGAATATTTTGGAGGTCTTCAGGGCTAAGAAAAGGTTTCGACGCTTCGTACCAGACACGACCATCCGCTGCCTTCCCGGTTGCTTCAAAATCCCATCCACTTGCAGCGAGGTCGCTAGTGCGCAAAATTGTCTCAAGATCAGCGAAGATATCTTGATCCTGAGCGATAGGATCTAGGCCAACACCAGCAGAAACTAATCCAGTCCCATCTTCCTGAACATTTATAGTTATCTTGATCTGAAGATTACAGGCAGCTACCAAGAACATAAGCACAAGAGATAGGCAAACTATTTGGATTTTTCGCAAAGCCACCTATGCATCGTAACCCGAACCTTCAAAGACTCCGAATGTTTCTTCAAACTTGGGAGATGAAATGTTTCAAAGATTAGTTATTCTGCGACGACAAATTCTTCTACAGATGGTGGTTCAAAGCCTTCAACGGCGTTAAACACAATTGACATTTGATTGGGGTTATCTTGATCTGGTTCTACATCTACAACAATAATTTGTCCAGCTTTAAATTCTTTAAGAAGGAGCCTTTCAGAAAGTGGATCTTCGACTAGACGTTGGATTGCTCGACGCAGAGGTCGGGCTCCAAGTTCCGGGTCATAACCTTTGTCAGCAAGGTGATGCTTTGCGTCAACTGTCACTTCCAGGCCCATCCCTTGTGACTCGAGCTGAATAGCAACGCGAGCAACCATAAGATCTACGATCTCGGTTACTTCACTTCGAGATAACTCATGGAAGACGATGACTTCATCAACACGATTGAGGAACTCTGGACGGAAATGTTCTTTCAGAGATTCAGTAACTTTTTCTTTCATACGATCGTATGTCACTGATTCATCGTTCTTGGTGAAACCTAGATTCGCTTTTCTAAGGTCTCGAGTTCCGAGATTCGATGTCATAATTAGCACTGTATTACGGAAGTCAACTGAGCGTCCTTGGCTGTCAGTAAGTCTTCCTTCTTCGAGTATCTGTAGAAGAGTATTGAAAACGTCGGGGTGCGCTTTTTCGATTTCATCGAATAGGACAACAGAAAATGGTTTTCGCCGGACAGCTTCAGTTAACTGTCCCCCTTCTTCATAACCTACATATCCAGGGGGTGACCCTACGAGCCGACTCACTGTATGTTTTTCCATGTATTCAGACATATCAAGGCTAATCAGGGCCTGTTCATCTCCGAAAAGAAACTCAGCCAAGGTTTTGGCTAATTCGGTTTTACCGACACCGGATGGTCCAAGGAAGATAAATGAGCCGGAAGGACGTTTAGGATCTTTCAAACCGGCTCGAGTTCGACGGATTGCTTGGCTCACTGCTTTGATGCTGTCCTCTTGACCAATTACACGTTTGTGGAGTTCTGTTTCCATTCGGAGAAGTTTTGCGGTTTCTTCTTCCGTTAATTTGTAGACAGGAATACCGGTCCATACTGAGAGGACTTCGGCGATGGCTTCTTCATCTACTTCATCAAAAAGGTCAACGCCGGAGTCTTTCATTTCTGTCTCCATGTCTTCCTTCTTCTGTAGAAGATCCTTTTCTCTGTCGCGAAGACGTCCTGCTTCCTCAAAGTCCTGTGTTTCAACAGCTGCTTTCTTTTCCTGTGTTACTTGGGCGAGTTCGTTTTCAACTTCTTTAAAGTCAGGGGGGGTTTCCATTCTCCGAAGACGAAGTCGGGATCCTGCTTCGTCGATAAGGTCTATAGCTTTATCAGGAAGATGTCGATCTGAAATATACCTATCAGCTAAATTGGCGGCTGCTACTACAGCTTGGTCAGTGATTGTGACCTTATGGTGGTCCTCGTAACGATCGCGGAGACCTTTGAGAATCTCGATGGTAAGCGGCACAGATGGCTCATCAACAACTATTTTTTGAAAGCGGCGTTCAAGGGCTGCGTCTTTTTCTAAGTGTTTGCGATATTCGTCTAAAGTTGTCGCTCCGATGGTTTGGAGCTCCCCTCTAGCGAGCATAGGTTTAAGAATCGAAGCCGCATCTATAGCTCCTTCCGCCGCTCCTGCTCCAACAAGTGTGTGCAATTCATCAATAAAAAGGATGATGTCGCCTCGCGTTTTAATTTCCTTAAGAACTTTCTTCAGCCGTTCTTCAAAGTCACCCCGATACCGAGATCCTGCAACTAGAGCGCCAAGATCCAGTGTGTACAGTTGCTTGTCTCTTAAAGGCTCAGGGACGTCGTCTGCCGCGATTGATCTCGCTAATCCTTCAACGATTGCGGTCTTTCCAACTCCAGGTTCGCCAACAAGTACCGGATTATTTTTCGTTCTTCGACTTAAAACTTGCATAACTCGTTCAGTTTCTCGGACTCTCCCGATAACTGGATCTAATTTTTTCTCACGGGCTAATTGTGTAAGGTTTCGTCCGAACTGGTCAAGAACTAATGATCCTGATGCTGAATCACCACTTCCTCCTCCAGTTGTAGCTGAAGCTCTTTCTTTCCTTCCACCTTCAGCCCCTGTTCCTTCAGAACCCGAGTAGCCGGATAGTAGTTGAATGACCTGTTGGCGCACTCGGGACAAGTCTGCTCCTAATTTTGTAAGGACTTGAGCGGCAACGCCTTCACCCTCTCGGATGAGTCCTAAGAGGATGTGTTCGGTTCCGATGTAATTGTGACCGAGTTGAAGAGCTTCGCGAAGGCTTAGCTCTAGAACTTTCTTTGCTCGAGGGGTGAACGGGATATGTCCACTTGGTGATGAACCTCCCTGTCCGATAATTTCTTCAACCTGATCGCGGACTGCTTGGAGTGAAATACCCAAAGATTCGAGAGCTTTTGCCGCAACACCTTCGCCTTCATGGATGAGTCCTAGGAGGATGTGTTCGGTTCCGATGTAATTGTGATTAAGGAGGCGCGCTTCTTCCTGTGCAAGAACCACGACCCTCCGTGCTCTATCTGTAAACCTTTCGAACAAAAGCTCACCCTTTCATGAATTATTCGTATTCTAGTGCTTCACGTAACAATACGATAAACGTACTTTAAAGACACTACTTTTCCTTGTCACCTATGTACAACACAAAAAACATGGTATTTCTTCCAAAAAATTACAATTATCTGTATCCAATATCTTCCTTCCGTATTTCTTTCTAGATTTTTAGACAGATTTATCGATTGTCAAAGCTAAATTCTCTCTTATGGGAGATAGTTCTTTGAACAATTCTTTCTATGAAGTGGCGTATCGGTAAAGGGCTCATACACTGCCCAGATATGGCTCTAATCTCACATTTGGCGGCTCTTCCGACACTAGAAGATGACCTTGGCCACGTTGAAACAAATCTTGAGAGCTCGGTTGTAGCAAAGGACCCTTATTTAACGGAAATAGCGAAACATTTGATTACTGCTGGCGGTAAACGAGTTCGGCCGGGTTTCACAATTGCTTCTGCTGGAGTGGAGAATATAACGGCTACGCCGGCAACGAAAGATGTTCTTATGGGCGGAGTAGCGGTTGAACTGGTGCATCTTGGGTCGCTCTACCATGACGATGTAATGGATGAAGCTGAAAAGAGACGGAGTGTTCCTTCAGTCAACGCAGTGTGGGGAAACCATACCGCTATTTTGGCAGGTGATTTTCTCCTTGCACGAGCTTCAGAAATTGCCGCGTCTCTCGGTACTGAAATAGCAGGACTTTTAGCACGGACTATTGGGGAACTATGCGAAGGGCAAATCCTTGAACTTCAGTCAACTTACAAATCTGACCGAACGGAAGAAAGCTACGAGAAATCTATTTCGGGGAAAACAGCTTCTCTTCTTTCCACTGCTTGCCGAATAGGCGGACTAGCTGGAGGTTTACAAAGAGAAAATATCGAGCGTCTAACGTGTTTCGGGCATGCGTACGGGATGGCATTTCAAATCGTAGATGACATTCTTGATGTCATCGCTACAGATGACCAGTTGGGGAAACCCGCGGGAAATGATCTCATTGAGGGTGTTTACACCCTACCTGTTCTGTTTGCCTTGAAGTCAGATTCGGGACATGAACTTCGTGAACTTCTCGGGAATGAATTAAGCATCAGTGAAAGGGATCATGCTCGTGACCTTATTCGATCAACTGATGCTGTGGGAATGGCGTTGGACCGAGCACAGTATTGGGCGCATCAGGCCGGAGTGGAATTAGAGACACTACCTTCGTCTCCGGCAACTCAAGCTCTACTTGCAGCAACAAGCCATCTTCTTGAGCAAGTAGAATCTGCAGGCTAAGTCGTTTTTCTCGGTGCTTGTATTTTGGGATCTAGTCAGAAGTTGACTGCTCGGGCCGTAACGTGGGGAAAAGGATCACATCACGGATAGTTTGGACATCCGCCAGCAACATGATCAAACGATCGATGCCTATTCCGATTCCACCTGTGGGAGGAAGACCATATTCCAAAGCTCGGACATAATCGAAGTCAACGACCATCGCTTCTTCATCTCCTGCCTCATTTTGCGCTAATTGTTCTTCAAATCTTCTTTGTTGTTCTTGGGCATCTATAAGTTCTGAGAATCCATTGAGTATCTCACGGCCGGCAATAATTGCTTCGAACCTTTCCGTATATCCGGGATTTTCACGGTGCTCTCTTGAAAGTGGGGATACTTCTCGGGGATATTCAGTTACAAAACAAGGGCCCCATAGATTTGGTTCAACTGTTTTCTCGTAAATTTCCAGAAGTAATTTCCCTGCACCGTATGTTGATAAGACCTCGATATCTAAGGATTCACAGATGTCTTTAAGTTTTTGCAATGGGGTTTCTAACGAAATTTGTAGCCCAGCGTGTTCTTCAATGAGTTCGATGAGTGTCGCTCTCCTCCAAGGGGTAGTTAAATCGATATCTTTTCCGTCATAGGATATGGTCGCCGATCCGGTGAGTTCTATTGCGAGATGTTCAATAAGATTCTCAGCCAACTCCATAATGTCATTCCAATCCGCATAAGCCTGATAGAGCTCTAACATGGTGAACTCTGGGTTGTGGCGAGAAGAGATCCCCTCGTTTCTAAATACTCTTGCGATCTCGAAAACTTTCTCAAAGCCTCCAACTATTAATCTTTTGAGATAAAGCTCAGGAGCAATTCGTAGGTAAAGTTCCGTATCGAGCGCATTATGGTGCGTTGTAAATGGCCGTGCTAGAGCCCCACCAGGAATGGGGTGGAACACAGGAGTTTCAACCTCTAGGAAGTCTTTGTTCTCCAACCAGCGTCGTGTGAGAGAAAGCAAGCGGCTTCTTGTAAGGAAGGTTTCCCGGGTTTCTTCGGTTACCCAGAGGTCGACGTAACGTTGGCGGTAACGAGTATCTGGGTCAGAAATTCCATGCCATTTGTCAGGGAATGGTCTTTGTGCTGGGGCCAGTACAGTCCATTCTTGAACTTTGACAGATAATTCTCCCCGTTTTGTTTTCATGATCTCTCCAGAGACTCCTACCCAGTCACCGATACTGAGGCTAATAAACGCGTCGTATTCGGGAGTTACTTTTGCAGGTGCAAAAAGTTGAATTCTTCCGGTCATATCTTGTAAGACGCCAAAAGCTACTTTCCCCTGGCTGCGGCGTAACATGAGTCTTCCAGCAATAGATGCGGATACTCCGGAGCTGGTTCCTTCTTCTAACGAACTATGTTCGTCACGAATCTGCTTAGTTGTGGCGTTTACATGAAATTGATAAGGGAGTTCCATCAGAAACTAAGTGTCGCAGGCGTTGGGGCCTATTGCTTGGAATTCATCAATTCTCTTTGTGGTAATCGAAATTTAACTCGGTAAAGAAGGGCTTTAAGAGATTCCGATATACGCGTCAATATTGTCAATCAACCTTGCTTTTCCTATTTTTGCAGCTACAAGGATTCTGGTGTTAGGGGTAATTTCTGTTATTACCTTTAATGAACGTCCTTCGATTAGTTCGACGTAGTCGAGTTCAACTAAGGGCTCAGAAGCTATTTCATCTGTGATTAGAGATTTCACCGTTGAGGCTGTGGTTTCTCCAGATTGGATAAGGTCAGAAGCTTTTTGAAGAGAGCGGGGAAGAACTGAAGCTGATAGGCGTTCTTCGGTGGTTAAATATGCGTTTCTGCTTGAAAGAGCTAGGCCATCTTGATGACGTACAGTAGGGCATCCAACCACATTGACCCGGAAGGATAGATCATGAGCCATTGTTGTGATGACTTGAAGTTGTTGCCAATCTTTTTCTCCAAAGTATGCATTACATGGGCCAGCAATGTTGAAAAGTTTGGCTACGACTGTAGCAACGCCAGTAAAGTGTGTAGGCCGTGTGGTGCCTTCCATCGTTGTCGTCAAGCCATCTACGTGTACTGATGTAAGTATTGGGGTCGGATACATTTCTTCAAGGGAGGGTGCAAACAGTATGTCTGTGCCGGCTGCTTCACACCGTTCTTTATCACTCTGAAGGTCTCTAGGGTATGTTGATAGGTCTTCTTTCTCCCCGAATTGTAATGGATTAACAAAAATAGTTGCCATGGTTATATCATTCTCTGCAGTTGATCTCTCGACTAGGGAGATATGGCCATCATGTAGATATCCCATCGTTGGCACGAGACCAACTGATTGTTTTTGTGCTCTTACTGCGTCGAGGTATTCATGAACTTCTGCTGTATGTGAAATAAACCTCATGGGTTCATATTTTGGGAGTTATTGAGATTTGTTGCAAATTCTTGCGCAGCTTCTGTGAGTGAACGGTACAGATTCGTTTCAGATTCGGGAAGAGCATCTAGATGAGATTGTATAGTTGCGAAGTCTCCTCTGACTGCAGGGCCTGTAAGGGAACCTTTGGGACCTATTTCGATGACAGAATCTAATGTTCCTTGGATTAGGTCCTCAAAGGCTTCAAATGGAAGGTCCACTATTTCGCATAGTCGTTGAACTTGGGCCAGAAGAACTACTAGATGGTTCGCTGCAACACATGCTGTGGCGTGGTAGAGAACCCGCTTCTCATCAGGTACTTGGAATGATCTCCCACCAAATGCCTGGACGATCTCGACGGCAATAGGGTCTCCTGCTATGGCAAACCATGCTTCATCGAGAAGTCGGGTACCACCTATGGAAGGATTTGGGAGTGAAAGGAGCGGGTGGCAGGATGCTCGTCTTTTGTGACCATCAATAGGCGTAAGGGTAAGTGAACCAGCTACATGGGTAATAACGGCAGAGTCATTTCTTCGGATACAAGATGCGGTATGCGCTACGGAGTGATCGGGAACCGTCAATAAGACTAGATCTACCCCTTGCGCGGCTTCAGAGATGTCGTCTTCTTTCCCTAAAACATCTATTACGTCCCATCCAATCTGATTGAAAGCGTTTGAGAAGCTCAGGCCCGCCCTTCCTGGCCCTACGATTCGGATACGCATGTGTTACCAGTCCGCTATTCGATTGACTTGGCCATCATCTGGGTCATTCCAATCTTCCAAGAATACTGGGGCTAATTCTCCTAACGGCACCATGACGAATGCTCTATCTCGCATCCGCGGGTGTGGAACTACAAGGTCGGATTCGTGAACTTCTTGTCCTTCAATCCATAGAACATCTACATCTAAGGTTCGGGGGCCCCAATGTACTTCTCGTGATCTATTCGCTTGTCTTTCTAGCTTCTGAGCTAGATCCAATAGGGAACGAGGGGATAGGTCTGTTTCGAGTTCAGCAACAATATTTAGAAACTGGCCCTGGTCGGGGCCACCAACGGGGTCGGTTTCATACACTCCGGAAACAGCAATAAGATCGGGTATATTTTTGACCGCTTCTTGAAGGTATTTCATTCGATCCCCAAGATTCGATCCGAGTCCAAGAAATGCTTGTGGCATAAAGAACTCTATTCGGAGATAATCTCTTCAAAATCTGAACCATCAAGAATTTCGGAACTTTCGTCATTTAATGAATCTTCGGATTCTTCTTCAGGGGTAAGTTCTTCTGGTGATGGCAATTCCATTGCTGCAGCTACGATCTCGCGGCCGTGAGATCCGATAACGCGGTTGATCATTCGTTCTATAACTGTGATAGCCCTGTGTGGTGTATCCACAAACCCATTCCACACAAGGTAGCCAGCCATGGTTCCTCCAATGTCGTCACCAACGTCCTCGTGGTGCATGAGAAGTCGTTCGCCATGCGCGATCAGCTTATTTAGGTCCACATACAGCACGCCTAGGACCTCTTGAAGGTGGTCGCCGATAGCAATTGGACGGTGCACATAATCAATATCGAATTCTTCGTAATTGTGAAGGTTATGCGTGGCAGGGATGATGGAAATCACGCGCTTGAAGTCATTCCTTCGTATCCAGATTAATTCCTCTATACGTCGTACTTTTCGATGTTGCGGTCCATATCCCCCTGGCCGCTCGCAGACAGCGAGCCGATCTTTGACGATCCAGATGAGATTTCTGGGCATGATGCCCTCGGCCCACTTTCCTCTCATGTTCATTAACGCCAAATCAAACCCCGAATCAAAAGAAAATAGGACTAGGGCGGATCTTAGTGTTGTTCATTGCCCGAATGTGTAAGTTTCAGAAAGATTTTTAATAATTTCTTTAGGCTATGAATTCACTCAACTTTGATCATAGCTCCATAAGTCAGACAGATTTCTATATCGCTGTGCAACGTCGAGTCCATATCCGACGACGAAATCGGGTGGAATTTCAAATCCGGTGTATCTCAAGCCCAAATCTTCTTCTTGTCTGCCGGATCGGACCAAAAGAGCGCAAACTTCGAGAGAGGCTGGATTCCGGGATTCCAATATTTTTCTCAGGTAATTTAATGTGAGTCCGCTATCAATAATATCTTCGACGACAATGACATCACGTCCTGTTAGTTCTATGTCGAGGTCTTTCACAATTCGAACAACGCCGCTTGTCTTTGTCGAATTCCCATACGAAGATACGGCCATGAAGTCAAATTCAACGGGCAGGTCGATAGCTCTGGCTAAATCGGCCATGTATATGAAGGCCCCTTTGAGAACACATATTAATAATGGAGTTCGCCCCTGATAGTCTTCTGTGATTTGTTTACCTAGTTCTTGGATTCGGTCATGTATTTCTTCTCGACTGAGAAGAATTTCGCCTGGTGGTTTGAGAGATTCAGTCATAACTTCGGCACCCTAATCTAGATATGGACCTGATGTGTGCATGGTTTCAATTTGCTTCCGGTTTCTCGATTCGAAGAACTCTATCTGTTCGCGCGACACGCCACCCATTGCCTATATCTGTCGCGAGAGCATCAAGGAAAGCTACGTCAAGTACACGATCAATTGTTGCAAGATCGGGAGGGTGGTCATCTCCGCGTGTTTCCCAAATCCAATTCCGAATAGCTTCTCGTGAAATAATTTTGGGGGCTTCGGCGAGGGATCGAGTGTCGGTAGGATCGATTTTTCTGGCTTCTTCTGAAATAAACTTACCTCCACTACGAAACAACTCAGCTTGGCGAACCAGAATCGGAACTAGATCTCGTTCAGCAATATCGCAAAGTAATGGAAGGAGATCGTGACGAACTCGATTTCTGCGAAATTGCGGGTCAATGTTGCTTGGGTCGGTAACTATGGGAATCTTAAGCGAGGAACATAAATCAACAGTTTCAGATCGTCGAAGTTCAAGAATGGGCCGGCTAGTTGATGGCATGATTCCGCTCATTCCTTGCCATGCACTTCCCCGAAGTAGAGCAAGAAGTATTGTTTCGGCTTGATCATCTGCGGTGTGTCCAGTTAAAACATTTTCCGGTAATACGCCATATCTGGCTTTTCGTGCGCGTTCTTCCAAATTAGGTCCTGTTGCAACATGGACTGCTCTTGATTCAAATTTGGCCCCGAAGCGTTCAGCTGCGGTAGCAACAATCTCTGCTTCGTCCTCTGATCCTTCACGTATTCCATGGTCAACATGGATAGCAGTGACATCGAGCCCTGCCGATGTGGCTAAGGCAAGCATCGCTATGGAATCCGCCCCCCCTGATACAGCACAATCAACTGGTCGATCAGGGAAAGAACACCTTTGAAGAAGGTCTTGGATTTTCTTTTTCACTTGCATGGTTTCCTTGGCGCCAATCTGTCTTCAGATTAAGCATCGGAGGCGCTGTTAGTCACGGATTGGCCGTTCATTCGGCTAACCCAAAGATCTGGTAGTTGAATTTCTTCCATGGAGGGGAGATTATCGGGTTGTTCCCACGCCAGGTCCAGCAGTTCCTTCCCCCCAGCTTGCTCTACGGACGCGATAAAAGCCTCTCCTGCCTGATACTGGTTTAACTTTGCCTCCAAACCAATAATTCTTTGAAATATTCTGCTGAAACCTTTTGCTGAATTCCTTCGATCACGGAGAGTTTTTGCAAAGTAACCGGCGCTAGGAATATGGTCTTCTCCAGCTCGGTCCATAGTAACGTCACCGTGTCCTTCAAGAAGGCTCATCATGCCGGAAATCTGGTTGATTGTTTCACGTTGCTTCGGTGTTGTAAGGAGATTCGGGATTCCTCCATCAGCGAATGGGTCTTCGCCACTTTTCTTTGCTTCGACAATCCGTTTTACTGCTTCTCGAAGAATTTCAGGATCGGGATCAACAGTATCGAGGGTTTTGTTTACTAAACCAAGAAAATGGTCTCGGAGCCAAGGGACACCCGTGAATTGCGCTCGATGTGTACATTCGTGAAGAGCTAACCATAAGCGAAATTCCTCGGGGGGAAACCCGTATTTTTTTTCCAAAGCTATGACGTTCGGTCCGACATAGTAAACCATGTCTTGATCTTCCGGATTTTCGTCCTCAACGATAAGAAGGTCATATTGCCCTAAAACACGTCCTGACATCCACCCTAGAAGCATGCCCATTTCTGCCCCACTGGCCTTCATACCGAGTTCACCCAAGACTGACTTTTCCTTTTTTGCAAGTTTCCCTTCTAAAGGGCGTAGGAGGCGCTGGAAAGAATCGATATTAGCTTCTATCCACATTGGACGGTCAGCGACTCGTCCTCTTGCTTCTCCCATTTGGGAGTAAAGCCCAGTTTCTTCCGCTACAAGTTCTTCTGCTTGCGCGGTGAACCGTTCAAAGTCGGGAGCAAGAGTAGCGTAGTGATAAGGAGAGCTGGAGGGTTTGCGCTCGCTTATTCGGATAGCAACTCGGCGAGCAAGATCCCAATCGACCGAATTGTCTGACACCTTTAAATATCCGGTGTTTGTTTCTTATAGCGGGGTGGATACTTCGGCCTTACTACCTTAAGGAGGTAACCACCAATGACACCGAGGACGAGCAGGATGGTAGCCGGAGTGAGTACAACGGCGATCCACCAGTGCCATTCATTTGCTGCGAGAATATCCATGGTTTGATGGTAGACGCGAAAAGGGGTTCTCTGACACCTTAAAAGGTGGAATTACAGAATTCATAAACGATCTAGTCGCTGGTAGCACTTTCATCAGGCTGACTGTCAAAGATCTGAGATCGTGATATCCCCAAGATCTATTCTTTGAAGTGATTCGCTTATTCGGAGTTGAAGTGATGGGGGCGCTTTGTCTGTTGCCCGTTGTGCCATAGCTAATTTGAAACGGATTTCTAGATCAAGCGCATTGAGGCATTGCATGCACCCACCTAAATGGTTTCGTACTGCCTGAATCAATTGCGGATTAGGGGCGCCCTCGAGTGCTTGGGTAATAAGTGCGGGAGATTCTTCACACCTATGGGTTTCATCTGAAGAACCTTGAAGAGATTCTGCAGGTTTGCCATCTAAAGCATCGTTATTATCTTGGAAATTAATCATGTTCTGCCACCTACCCCTACCGGTTCAGGTTGGCGACTCAATGCTTGTGATT
>TARA_B100000686_G_scaffold95980_1_pt1 | contig 15134 bp, 17 predicted proteins | sample TARA_B100000686 | Tara Oceans TARA_B100000686 (sample SAMEA2622733) | marine metagenome | biome: marine biome (ENVO:00000447); feature: marine epipelagic mixed layer (ENVO:xxxxxxxxx); material: "saline water (ENVO:00002010), including plankton (ENVO:xxxxxxxx)" | depth 150 m
TCATTGGAGAAATAACTAAAGTTAAAAACCCGAGAAAAAGGATTATTGGTTCTATTGTTACAGCGAATATATGTATTAGAAATGGTGTTGAAATGATAAGAGTTCACAATGTTAAGGAAACAAAGCAAATGATTTCGATTTGGAGTGAATTAGAATAAATGTTTGGAACTGATGGTATACGTGGCTTCCCATACAAGGAACCGCTAACAAAGACTACTATATTCAAAATTGGATATTCCTTTGCAACTTATTTAAAAAAAAGTAGCTCCATCTCAAATATATTTATTGCCAAAGATACACGTAAGTCTTCAGATTATATCAGAAAGAATATTACAGAGGGTATTAATTGCGCTGGAATATCTGTAATAAATCTCAACATTTTGCCAACTGCTTCAATTTCTATATTTACAAATAAATATCCCGACTCTGCGGGGTTGATGATTACCGCATCACACAACAACTATAAATATAACGGGATTAAATTCTTTAATAGTCTTGGAGAAAAACTTTCTCGTAAAGATGAAAACGAAATAGTAAAAGTTTTTAATTCAACATCATATAAAAAACTTAAAAAACCTAAAAACATAAACTACAATTCTTCTCTGAAAGAGTATGTTGATGAAATTATCAAAAGAGTTGATTTCTCTTTCTCCCTAAAAGAAAAGTTCGCAATTGATCTTTCAAATGGAGCTTCATATAAAGCCACACCAATGATATTAAAAAAATTAAGAATTAACGCAAAAATGATTTCTATTTCACCCCAAGGGCTAAATATTAACAGGAATTGCGGAGTTGAATATATAAAAAAAATAAGCACCTATGTAAAAAAGAACAACCTAAGTTTTGGTGTAGCAATTGATGGCGATGCCGATAGGATTATTTTTGTAGATAAGAATGGGAAGTTTATAGAAGGAGATAAAGTTATTTACTTTTTAGCAAAAAGCTTGCTAAGAAAGAACGAACCACTTGTTACAACTATCATGTCCAACAATATTTTAGAAACAAAATTAAAAAATAATTTTAAATCTATAATTAGAACTGAAGTTGGAGACAAAAATGTTTATTCTAAGATGAAAGAAGTAGATACTTCCTTTGGATGTGAAAACTCTGGTCACTATATATTTAAAGATTATCTTAATACATCTGATTCAAATCTAACGTTACTACTAATCTTGAGCTTGATTGAACAAAAAAAGTTTCAATTTGATTCTATATCTAAAATTCAATTAAACCCTAGTACTCTAAAGAGCTATGAGGTTAATCAAAAAAAACCATTAAAATCGATAAAAGAATTACAGCTTTTCATCCAAAAATTCAATAACAAGTATAAGAAAAACTCTTATATCAATGTAAGATATTCTGGAACAGAAAATAAGATAAGGATTTTAATCCAGCACCCAAAAGAAGAGGTAATTGAAGAACAGCTTTTAATTTTCGAACAGATTCTTAATGAAATAAACAAATGATAAAGTTAAATGTAAATATTGATCATGTAGCGACCTTAAGGCAATCAAGGTTAGGTTTTTCACCTGATCCAATAAAAGCAGCCAAGATTGTTAAAGAATCTCGGGCTAATGGAATAGTGATGCATTTAAGAGAAGATAGAAGGCACATTCAAGATGAAGATCTAGTTAGGATTAAAAAAGAACTGCGTTTTCATCTCAATTTGGAGGCTGCAGCTACAAAAGAAATGATTCGCATTGCAAACAAAATAAAACCCGATGTAATTACGTTTGTGCCAGAAAAAAGAAAAGAGCTAACAACTGAAGGTGGTTTAAACGTAAAAAAGAATTTAAGAGTATTGAAATCAAGACTTATCGACTTAAACCCTAAAATAAAAGTAATGTTATTTGTCGATCCTGTTAAAACTCAAATAGACTCTTCGCTGATTCTTAATGTATATGGTATAGAAATTAATACTGGAAAATACTCTGAGTCTAAGGGGCTAAGTAAAATAAATGAATTGAAGAAAATAAGAAAAGCTGCAAAATACGCAAACGAAAATCAACTTTATGTTGCCGCTGGACACGGACTAAATGAAAAGAATTTAAGAATGTTGGTCAGGATAAAACAAATTAAAGAATACAATATTGGCCATAGCATTGTAGCCAATTCTGTTTTTGTTGGTTTAAAGGAATCAATCAAGAAAATACAAGATATACTAAAGGTATGATTAAAGGAATAGGAATTGATATTTTAGAGATTAAAAGGTTTGCCTCCTTGTATTCAAAATGGGGAGATAAATTGATAAATAAAATATTCAATGAAGACGAATTACTCTTCTCAGTTTCAAAAAAAAGAGTTGTAGAATCGTTATCAGGAAAATTTGCAGCAAAAGAAGCTGTTGCTAAAGCTTTCGGTACTGGATTAGGATCTGTCATTGCATTTAAAGATTTGAGAATTCTAAAAGATAACCATGGAAAACCAATCGTTTACTATAAAGGAAAAAAGTCAACCAATATTCATCTCTCAATTACTCATAGCAATGAATATGCTGCTGCATTTGCAATATTAGAGGGCTAAAATGAATGATACTATATTTGGAAAGATAATAAGAAAAGAGATTCCTGCAGAAATAGTGTACGAAGATGATGTTTCGATTGCATTTAAAGACATAAGCCCACAAGCACCCATTCATATCTTAATTATCCCCAAACTCTTAATCGATATGCCTGAGAATATAGAAGAAAGCCATCAAGAGATAGTGGGTCACTTGTTCGTTGTTGCTAAAATTTTAGCTAAAGAACTCAAAATTAAAGAAGGCTACAGGTTAGTTATGAATAACGGAGAAAATGCTGGTCAATCAGTTTTTCATATACATTTACATATGTTAGCTGGTAGAAAACTAAATTGGCCTCCTGGGTAAATGAATACCAATATAGAATTGTTATCTAAATTAGGAAATAGCAAAAAACCTGGATTAATCAAACTAAAAAGTGCTTTGTCTTTGTTTGATAATCCGCATGAAAAGCTCTCTAATTGTATACTTATCTCAGGTACTAACGGAAAAGGTACAGTCGCTAGAACCTTATCTGATATTTTAAAAACATCAGGATACAAAGTTGGTTTGTACACCTCCCCTCATCTAATCAGAATCAATGAAAGAATTCGTATTAACAACAAAGAGATTAGCAGTAAGCAACTAAATAATTTGATTGGAGAAGTAACAAGTAAAATAAATGTGAGATTAAGCTACTTTGAATTACTTACTCTAGTTTCAATTGTACATTTCCATAGAAATAAAAACGATATAAATATATTTGAAGTCGGTCTTGGTGGAAAATTTGACGCAACTAATGTTGTTAAGTCAAAGGTATCTATTATAACAAACATAGGAATAGACCATCAAGAATATTTAGGAAACACTATTACTTCAATTGCAAGAGAGAAAGCTGGAATCATAAGAGCTAATGGATTCGTTTCAACAAATGCAAAAGGTAAAGGATTAAAAGTAATAAAAGAATATGCAAAAAAGAAAAAAGCATCTATTTATATAGGAGAAACAAACGATTATACGTCTTTTCGTTATAAGACAAATTTAATTGGAACTCATCAGGTAGAGAATTTGTTCCTGTCGGTTAACACAATCAAGATTTTAACAAAGTATTTTAATTTTAGAGTATCAGAAAAGAATATAGAGAGCGCTCTAAAAAAAGTTAAGATTCCCGGAAGGTATCAGGTGTTTTCCAAAAAACCCTTGAAAATTATAGACACCGCTCACAATCTTGCTGCAATAAAAAATCTAGTTAAAAATATAAAAATTATTTTTGGAAACAAAAGAGTTACTTTTCTTTTTGGTATGCTTAAAGACAAGAAACCACTAGAATGTATAAGGTTAATAGAAGAAGTTTCAAAGAAAATTTATTTAATTAATGTTCCAAACAAGAGGTCTTTTGATGGAGAAAAAATATCTATTAGGTTAAAGAACAAAAAGATAAAGTTTACAAATTACGATAATCTGTCGAAAATAATCAACGCAAACGAAAATATTGTCATTGCGGGTTCAAACTTTTTAGTTGGGAACTTGCTTGATAAGTATATAAAAAGAAATTAGAATAAATGTTCAATCGGAGGTTCATATGTCTAAAGTCGCAATAATTATACTAGCCGATACAGCAACTCCAGAAAATTTTGGTAGAGCTGTAAATGGCTTAATGACAGCAAAGGAATTCAAGGATGCTGGTGATGAAGTCCAGATTATTTTTGATGGTGCTGGCACTAAATGGATAGGTAAATTCAACGAAGAAGGTGGCAAATATAATGATTTATTTGCTTCCGTAAAAGATAAAGTTTCAGGAGTATGTGGATATTGTGCTGGTGCTTTTAAAGTTGTAGAAGACGCTTCAAGTAACGATATTGTTTTACTTGATGAAGTTAATGGCCATCCTAGTTTTAAAAAATTAGTAGATGAAGGCTTTACAATCCTTACTTTTTAGAAAAATCTTTTTTTCTGAAATCTTCGCCTGTAAGCTCTAAAATATTACACATTTCAAAAATCCTTGAAATGTTTCTATCTCCTATCTTTGTATCTAACACCATAGATGGATCAGTAACTTTGTATTTGGTGCCATTGATTAGAGCTAAATTAGAATTAAAAATGGTATGCTTATCCGAGTTGTATCTTTTAGCTATTAAAGTATCAAGCACGCTGGTTTCCCATTCACTCATTCTTGTTGCTCCAAGATCATCAATAACTAAAACGTCATAATGACAAAGTGTTTCGACATAGTCTTTCTCGGATTGATTCTTAACGTAAATATCCTTTATATCAGAAAGCAAGTCTCTAAACTGCTTAAAAATACATTTTTTTCTTTTAGAAAATATTAATTCGCTAATAATGCAAACTGACAAATGGGTTTTTCCTAAGCCCGGTGAACCTAAAAAGAATGGTGGTGGAATATCTGGAAAATTATCTACATATTGAATACTGTAGTTTAAAGCTTCTTGGATTGAACCCTTTCTAAGCTTCCATTGTCCGTTATCAAATCTAGTATCTCTGCACTTGGAATATCTGGCTGGTATTAATGAGGAGTTATAAAAATTAATACTTTGTTTTCTTGGACAAAAAGTTGTCCCATTTTCAGCATAAACAACTCCGTTATTATCGCAGATGGAGCAAACATGTCCTTTTTTGTTTTTTACTTTTGAATAGTCAGAATTTTGATAGAAATCTAACCCTTGTAGTAATTTTTGATTAGGTTTTACCATTTTCTATAACCTTTAACATTTTCTCAGTAGTCTTCTTGTAGTCTTTTGTATTAAAAATTCCTGTCCCAGAAACAATAATGTTCGCACCAGAACTTACTAGTTTTGATACATTGTTAATTTTTATACCACCATCTACTTGTATTGGTATAGGTGTACCCTTTTCATCTAGATGTTTCCTCAATTTAGAAACTTTCTTAAGAGTTGAAGATATTATTTTCTGTCCTGCAAAACCAGGCCAAACAGTCATAATCAAAGCTAAGTCAATAAATTTTATTTTTTTTAACAAACCATCTATAGGGGTTGAAGGATTTATTGCCAGACCAAAACTTATTCCATTGTCTCTTGTTAGATTTGAGATTTTTTTGATATTTTTACATGTCTCAAGGTGAACGGTAACGTTGGCAATGGACTTTTTTTTATACTTGTCAATGAAAAATGGCACTATGTAGTCTGGATTCGAAACCATGAAGTGTAAATCAAGTGGGATTTTTGATTTTTTTACTAAGGAATCGAGTTCACAGGAACCAACAGTTATATTTGGCACAAAATGACCATCCATTATGTCGTAATGGATCCATTTAGTTCGAGTTTTTTTTAGTTCCCTAATCTCTTTATCTAAGTTCCAAAAATCCGCTGCTATTAAAGATGCCGCCAAGAAATTTTTCATAGATTTTGATTATAACATGTAAAGAAAAAAGAATTATAAAGTCTTTTTTTTAAGCCATATTGTAGTATTATAAAGCCAATGTTATCTGAAGGTTTTATTTTCACATCAGAATCTGTAACAGAAGGTCACCCTGATAAAGTTGCTGATCAAATTTCAGATGCGGTTTTAGATGCAATTATAAAAGAAGATCCTACTTGCAGGGTTGCTTGTGAAACCTTAATAACCAGAGACAGGGTTGTCCTATCTGCTGAAATTAAATCTAAAGTAACCGTGGACTTTGAAAAAATTGTAAAAAAGACATTGTTATCTATAGGATATAACGATAAATCTGTGGGTTTTGATGCAAACAATTGTTCTATAGACTTATATATAGAAGAGCAGTCTCCAGATATTTCTATGGGAGTTGATCAAAAAGATTCTCAAATTATAGGTGCTGGTGACCAAGGTATAATGTTTGGCTATGCAACAAACGAAAATAACGACTACATGCCCTACCCTATATTGCTTGCTCATAAATTAACAAAAAAGCTTGCTGAAAAAAGAAAATCCAAAGATTTACCTTTCCTAAGGCCAGATGGAAAATCTCAAGTCTCAATTCAATATCATAACAACCAGGCAATTTTCATTGACACTGTATTGATCTCTACTCAACATAATCCAGATGTAAAAGATTCTCATCTTAAAGAATCAATAATTGAAGAAATCATCAAGAAAGAACTTCCGCCAAATCTCATAACGAAAGATACTAGTTTTATAATTAATCCTACTGGAAGATTTGTAGTTGGGGGCCCACAAGGTGATACCGGGTTAACTGGAAGGAAAATAATTGTTGATACATACGGTGGATGGGCCAAACATGGTGGAGGTGCTTTTTCAGGAAAGGACCCATCAAAGGTTGATAGAAGTGCATCCTACATGGCGAGATACATAGCAAAAAATATTGTCGCTTCTGGGTTATTGCCAAATTGTGAGATTCAATTTGCTTATGCTATAGGTCAGCCAGAGCCAGTATCGTGCTATATAAATAGTACGCTCAAAATTGACAGAATACTTATTAATAAATTGTCAGATAAAATTTTAGAGATTTTCGATTGCACACCAAAAGGCATTATAGAATCTTTGGATTTATTAAAACCTATTTATCAAAACACTGCATCGTATGGTCACTTTGGAAGAAATGAAAGCGGCTTTAATTGGGAAAAATTAGACAAAAGTGATGAAATAAAATCCCTTTAGGAGGAAGAAATGAAGTCAGATATAAAATCTAGCAGTTTAAACAAAGAAGGAAGAGACAGGGTCGAATGGGCTTATCGCGATATGCCTGTATTGCATGAAATTAATAAAGTGTTTATGCAAAAAAAACCTCTTAAAAATATAAATATTGCAGCTTGCTTACATGTGACTACTGAAACAGCGAATCTTCTTATAACACTAAAGAATGCTGGTGCTAATGTAGCATGTTGTGCATCCAATCCTCTAAGTACACAGGACGATGTCGCAGCTCATCTGTCAAAAGATTACGGCATTGCAACTTTTGCAATCAAAGGAATTAACAACAAAGGATATTACCAACATATAGTTGACTCCTTAAAGATTAAGCCAAACGTTACAATGGACGATGGTTGCGATTTAGTTGGAATAGTTCACAAAACACATAGAAATTATTTAGATAATATAATTGGTGGAACGGAAGAGACAACCACTGGTGTTATAAGGCTAAACAGCATGTCTAGTAATAATGTCCTTGAATATCCAATTGTAGCAGTCAACAATGCGTTCACCAAACATCTCTTTGATAATCGGTACGGAACTGGTCAAAGTGTAATAGACAGTATAATGAGAGCCACAAATAGGCTTATTTCTGGTAAAACCTTTGCTGTTTGTGGTTATGGATGGTGCGGAAGAGGTCTCGCAATGAGAGCTAGTGGTCTTGGGGCGAATGTGATAGTAACTGAAATTGATTCTACCAAAGCTCTAGAAGCAAAAATGGATGGCTTTCAAGTAATGACAGGTGATGAAGCTTTCAAAAGAGCTGATTTTATATGCTCTGTTACTGGGAATATAAATGTTATCGACAAACATCATTTCAAAAAAATGAAGGATGGTGCCATTATTTCAAATGCAGGACATTTTAACGTTGAAATCAATATAGAATCTCTTAAAAAAATGTCTACGAAAAGAAAAAAGATACGAACAGATATAGAGGAATTCACTCTCGGAAAAAAGAAAGTTTATCTGTTATCTGACGGTAGACTTGTGAATCTGTCAGCGGCTGAAGGTCACCCTTCAAGCGTAATGGATATGAGTTTTGCCAATCAAGCACTTTGTTCTGAATATATTGTGAAAAACCATAACAATCTTGATAAGAAAGTGTATGATGTGCCTTTAGATATAGACAACAAAGTAGCTAAAATAAAATTAAAATCCATGGGAGTTAAAATTGATAAATTAACTCCGGAACAAGATAAGTATCTTAACTCTTGGGAGAGTGGTACATAGATAATATATGCAAAAGATAATTGACGATTTTATTAAACATAAGCAATTAACTCAAGCTAGTATTACTCAAAATACCTCAAATTCATATTCTAATGATTTAGGAAATTTTCTACTTTTTCTTAAACTAAGAAATATTACAAAATTCAAATACATAGATAGAAATTTATTGGATGAATATTATAGTAGTGATATTTTTAATGTATATAAAAGACAATGGAAAGATAAAACTGGAAAAGTAGTCAAAACATTTGACGCTAATAGATCTGAAGCTTCTAAATCGAGAATAGTCTCTTCTATTTCAAGTCTGTTCAAGTATCTAATTTTTAAAGATATCCTGAAAGAATCGCCTATATACAAAAGAATATCGAATCCTCGCACCATTGAATCCCAAACATTAACAAAAAAAGAAATTAATCAAATATTTAAATACCTTGATTCTAAAGATTTTTCAGAAAAAAATAAACATTTTAAATACCATAAAAGAGATAGATGCATAATTGAAACTTTGTACTTTTGTGGTCTTAGGGTCTCGGAGTTAGTTCAAATTAGAATGAGTGATTTAAAACTCAAGAAAGCAACGCCTTTTATTTATATTAGAGGTAAAGGCAACAAGGTAAGAGAACAGCCCATTCCTCACCATAAAAATCTAATTGATTATATAGACAATGAAAGAAATGAAATATTAAACAGTAAAAAATGTGATTTCTTATTTGCTAATTTTTATAATAACGAACCAAAAAGATTTACACGTCAAGCAATCGATAAAAAGATTAAAAGAATTTGCGAATTAGCATTAGGTGAAATGAATATCAAGAAAGATGGTTCTGTTAAATACAAAAAAATAAGCCCTCACATGTTTAGGCACTCTATCGGTAGCCACATGCATGATTCAGGAGTAGATTTGATTCGAGTGAAAGAACATCTAGGTCATTCATCTGTATCAACTACAAGCAGATATGTTAAAAGTTTTAAGAAAAAAGAAGATATATTAGAAAAGTATGGCCCTATCTCTGGGAGCGAAAAATAGTGCTTAGCAAAGAATTATTATTAGTAATCTTACCGATTGTCCTTTTCTCACTCAGTGTTCATGAATATAGTCATGGGTACTCAGCTATGCTATTAGGAGACAAAACAGCCAAAAGACTAGGAAGGTTGACTTTGAATCCAATTAAACATCTTGATTTAATTGGAACGCTTGCAATTCTTTTTATAGGTATAGGTTGGGCAAAACCTGTTCCTGTAATGGTTGAAAATCTAAGTAGAGGTAGAAAAAGCTTGTGGATTGTTGCGCTAGCTGGACCAGTTTCTAACTTCATAATAGCAATATTCTTTGCTGTTATATTCAATTTGTTCGATATGTCGAACGATATTCAAATTGTTAAAAACACGATAGAATTATCAATCCCCTATTTCTTTTTGGCAATGATTTTTTTGAATGTAGCTTTAGGTATTTTTAATTTACTTCCTATACCTCCTTTAGATGGAGGGAATATAATATATAGCCTCTTGCCTGACAAATTGGCAGATTATTATTCAAGATACTCAGGTAGATTAATGATTCTTTTTATAATATTAATATTTCTTGTGGTCAAGTCTTATCCGGATATTGTGATTAGTCCGGTCATAGGTATCGTAAATTTTTTAATTGATGATGCTATAAGGTAACAAATGGAAGAAACTGTAATGAATAATGATAACTTTGAAAATGTAAAACTTGATATATTCGAAGGACCACTTGATTTATTGCTTAATTTGATAAGAGAAAATGATTTAGATATTTACGAACTTTCGCTAGCCCAGGTTACTCAGCAATACCTTGAATATGTTGAACTATTAAAAAATTTTGATTTTGACAATATAGGCGATTATATGGTTATAGCTGCTGAATTGGGGAGATTGAAATCCAGATCACTGTTACCAAAAGACGAAGAAGAAGAGATTGTAGAAGACGAATCTGGAATGGATTTGGTTGAAATGTTAAAAGAATACAAGAAATATAGGAACCTCTCAGAGGAGCTAAACAATAGAAACATCTTAGGCAGAGATACCTTTAAAAATTCTTTTGATACTTCTTATAGGACCGAAACCTTATGGGAGGTCCAAAAAACGGATGTTTGGAAACTCGTAGGAGCATTGAAAAATATTTTAGCACTTGAAAGGTACAAGGATCCTCCAGAAATAGAATTCAAAGAAGAAGTTATTAACAAATTTGAAAGGAGAAAAGAAATTGAAATTCTTTTCAAACAACAGAAGTCAATTAGATTTAATGATTTTTTTGTTAATCTTTCTAAGGACAACATTATAGTGTCATTCCTTATTTTGCTTGAAATGGTTAAAGAGTCTGTTATTGATTTTACAGGTTCAGACGAAAACGATATAGAATTTTTTAAAAAGGGAGAGAGTCATGAGTAACATTAAAAGGGAGATTGAAGCCCTGATTTTTGTTTCAGAAGTACCTATTTCATCCAATGAAATATCATCTTTTTTGGACATAAGTAAGGATGACTGCAATAAGATATTAAATGAGTTGGTTGGTGATTGGTTACACATGAATCTTTCGATAGAAATACATAAGGTCAGCGGTGGGTATCAATTTAGAACAAAAGAAGAGTACAAAGATAAATTAACACTTTTCATGAACAAGAAACCTTTTAAATTAAGTAGAGCTGCCTTAGAAGTCTTAGGTATTGTCTCTAAAAAACAGCCTGTAACCAAAATAGAAATAGATAAAATAAGAGGTGTAGATTCTAGTGGTGTTATTGGAGTCTTAATTGACAGAGAGCTGATTAAAATTGTTGGTGAAAAAGATGTCCCTGGTAGACCTTATTTGTACTCAACTACCAACACGTTTCTAGAAGTTTTTGGACTTGATAAGATTACTGACCTACCTCCAATTGATGAATTCGAGGACTACGAATCAACAGAGGGAGAATAAAGTATTATTTAGATAACTTTTTTGTAAATCTTTTCTTGTAGGTCGAACATGGATTGTTCCTTTTTTTTAGTATCGTGATCATAACCTAGTAAATGTAAAATTCCATGTATAGTTAAAATTGAGCACTCATCCAAAAGTGTATTGTTGTTTTTATTGCAATTTTTCTCTGCATCTTTTATGGATATAAAAATCTCACCCATCAGGACAGAGTCAGAATAATCATAGAAGAAGGATAAAACATCTGTCGATTTATTAATTTTTCTGTATTTGTAATTAATCTTTTTCATCATATATTGAGAAATAAAAGAAATATCTAATGATTTATTGTTTATTTTAAGGTATTTCATAGATTTAAGAATTCTGGAATTAAAAATTGATTTATTTATTTTTTTAGTATAGAAATTAGAATCATAAATATTTAGAGGCATTAATCAGATGATACCATTAATATCAATTGTTGGAAGACCAAATGTAGGCAAATCAACCTTATTTAATAGGTTGGTTGGTAAACGTAAATCTATAGTTTTTAGTGAACCAGGTGTGACTAGAGACTTAATTAAAGAAACATTTGTTATTGGAAAGAAAAAATTTAATTTAGTAGATTCAGGTGGTTTTGATAATACAAAAGACCATTATCCAATTTTAATTAAAAAAAGCGTTCACAAAACTATAAAAGATTCTGACTTTATCATTTTTTTATTGGATGGAGAAAGTGGTTTACAACAAGAAGACAGGGAGATCTTAGAAATTATATTAAAATCAAAAAAAGAATTCCTGACAGTAATTAACAAAATGGATGATAAAAAGTTCCGTGATAATTTCTCTGACTTTTATAAGTTAGGAATCAAGAAATTTGTTGAAATTTCCGCAGAACACAATAGGAATATATCTAGTCTAATCGAGAAAATTGATAAATCATTTTTATCAATTAAAGAACAAGAAACAAACACGGTCGAAAGAGTACCAAAAATTGCAATTGTTGGAAAACCTAACGCAGGTAAATCTACTTTGTTGAATTCGTTAGCAAACGATAATATTTCGATTGTAAGTGAAACTCCAGGGACTACACGGGATGCTGTAAATATTGTCATAAATAGAAAGAACAAGTCTTATAATTTTATAGATACAGCTGGGCTAAGAAAAAAATCTAGAATATACGATAATGTTGAATATTATTCAACAAGCCGTTCTATTAGCGCAATAGAAGATTCAAACATAGTTATACTTATTGTTGATTCACAATATGGACCTACAAGTCAAGATTCAAAAATATGCTCTTTAATTAAAAAAAACAACAAAGGTGTTATTGTTGTAATCAATAAATCCGACTTAATACCGGTTGAATTAAACAATGAACGTGTAATATCAGAAACAATTTTGAATACTTTAACTGAAATTAGTTATGCTCACACTCTACTGATATCAGCACTTCAATCAACAAATATAGATAAAATATACAAATTAATTGATGAAATTGAGACCAACTTAAACAAAAAAGTTAACACGAATAATTTAAATAAATATCTGAAAGATTTGATAGAACGATCTACTGCTCCTGTTAATAGAGGAAGAAGGCTAAAATTGTATTACGCAACCCAAACAAATTCTGACACTCCGTCTTTTGTGCTGTTTTCAAATTTTGCTAAAAAAATACCAAATACTTATAGAAGATTTATTGAAAGATCAATTCGAGATGAATTTTCATTCAAAGGAATTAGTATTAAAATTAGCTTCAAAACTTCGAGGTCAGAGTAATTTTAATTCTTCAATTATTTGTCCAGCAATAATTCTAGAATCATATTTATTTACTGCTTTTTTTCTTGATTCAAAACTCATTTTTAGTCTCAACTCATAGTCTTCAATTAGATTTAGAATTTTATCTACAGCATTATCATTAGTAATTGAAATAGAAAAACCGTTTGTTCCATCATCAATAGCTTCACCTATTCCACCAATGTCGTAACCTACAATTGGCTTACCTAATGACATCGACTCCACTACAACTCTAGGAAATGGGTCTTCATATTTTGAAGGAATAAAAAAGATATCGAAATCAGAAATGTATGCTTCCACGTTTTCTTTGTAACCGGTAAAAATAAATTTGGATTCAAGATTTGCTTTAGCAACAATTGATTGCAGGTTATTAATTAGTGTCTGCTTGAAGTAGAAAGGAGTGTCTCCAACTAAAACAAAAAGACAATCCTTTTTGTGCTTTGTAAGAATTTCTATTCCTACTTGTATAAAATGCTCAAAGTTTTTTCTCGGAACAACTCTTCCAGCAGTTCCTATAATAATCTTTTTAAGTGGTATGTCATATTCAGATCTTAAAAGTTTGTCGACTTTGGCAAGGTTGTATTCATCTGTATCAACACCATTATTGATTACAATAGTTTTATTGTTATTTTTAAATTGCTTTCTTGTTGCGTTAGAAACACAGATTATTTTTTTAACAGAATTGAAACCGGAAAACTTATTTAAAAGTAGTTTTAAAAATAAATTCTTTTGTATATTTCTTACATGCCAAATAACTTTTAAGGAATAAAGAGAGCCGAGCAGTGCTCCAAAGAATTTAGCCAGTGTTCCATTGCAATATATAATATCTATCTTATTTTTTTTGAGCTCTGATCTCAAATTAAACAATAAGTATAAGAGTCTTATCGTATTAATAAAAATGTCTAAAGGCAGTATTCCTAATTTATTATTATTTAGAGCAAAATTTTGCCTTTTTAGGTTTTCTGGAAAATTATTATTAATAATCTCTTTTACGTTTAGACCATTTTCTTCTAATTTTTCCGAAAAAATATCTTTTGACGGCAACAAAGCAAAAACATTGAATTGTTCATAATCGAAATGCTTTAATAGGTAAAAAAGACTCCTGCCGGGGCCACCGTCTCTTACTGAATGATTAATAAAAAGTATATTTTTCTTCATTATTAATGTTTAATAACATATAGTAATTTTAAATTATCTCAACTTGACAATTATATTAATTATAAGAAAATAACATGTATTATTTTTTGTTATGAAAAAGTCTAAATTTATATGGTATAACGGCAAGCTTGTTCCTTGGGAAAAGGCTAATACTCATGTTCTTAGTCATGGACTTCACTATGGGACAGGTATATTTGAGGGTATTAGAGCCTACTCGAATAAAAAAGATTTATACATTTTTAGACTTCAAGATCATTATGATAGATTTTTCAATTCTGCAAAAGTAGCAATGATGCAAGTTCCATATTCTCAAAAAGTTTTAGAAAAAGCTACTATTGATTTGTTGAAAAAGAATAAATTAAAAGATTGTTACATAAGGCCACTTGCTTTCATTGGTGAAGGAGCTATAGGTATTAATCCAGGTAAGAATAAAATAAATATGATAATTGCTGCTTTTGAGTGGGGAAGATATCTAGGTGAGGATGGTATATCCAAAGGAATTAGAATGAAAATATCTTCTTACGCTAGAATGAGCGTTAATTCGTTTATGACAAAATCTAAAATATCTGGAAATTATATTAATTCTGTTTTTGCTAAAAGAGAAGCCGTAGGACTTGGATACGACGAAGCATTGCTTCTTGATGATGATGGTTATATATCTGAGGGTACAGGTGAAAATATTTACATCGTAAGAAATGGTGAAATTAAAACAACCCCAGTTACATCAATCTTGGAGGGCATAACTAGAGATTGTGTATTTAAGATATGTGCCGACAACAACATCAGAATAAAAGAACAAAAGTTTACTAGAGATGAGCTTTATATAGCAGATGAAGTTTTCTTGTCTGGGACAGCTGCTGAAATTACACCTGTAAGAGAAGTGGATGATAGAGG
>TARA_B100000686_G_scaffold63653_1_pt1 | contig 15111 bp, 16 predicted proteins | sample TARA_B100000686 | Tara Oceans TARA_B100000686 (sample SAMEA2622733) | marine metagenome | biome: marine biome (ENVO:00000447); feature: marine epipelagic mixed layer (ENVO:xxxxxxxxx); material: "saline water (ENVO:00002010), including plankton (ENVO:xxxxxxxx)" | depth 150 m
CAATCCTTGTACTGGCATTGGGGATAGACGACAGTCTGCACGCACTGCATCGGTACAAGGAGGAGAGAAGGAAAGGAGCTAGCCCCGAGGAGGCTTCCCATATCTCAGTCACCCGAGTCGGTCGAGCAATCATGCTGACTTCGACCACCACCATCGTGGCATTTCTCGCCAACCTCACTTCAGATATCGCTGCTTTGCGTTCATTCGGCATTGAGGCTGGGTTTGGTGTCCTTTCTGCTTTCATTCTCACTGGAATATGGGTTCCACTGGTCAGGCACGATGTAGATGAGTGGATGGGGTCTAAGGGCAGATTGGAGGACGAAAGAGACGGAATCATACACATGGTTCCCAAGGAGTGGTTAGCAAATCTAGCAACTACCTCTGCGAGGAGGGCCCCCCTCATCGCCGTCCTAACAGTTCTCATCACAGCCATGGCCGTTCCGATGATGCTGTCTCTCAAGGGCGACTTCCAAGTTGAGGACTTCATCGAGACTGAGTCCGACCTAGCCGCCGGAATTTATCTCGTCAATGATAGATTCAGTGATGAGGGTGAGCCAGGATTCATCCTAGTCGAAGGCGATATGGCAGATCCGAAGGTGATTGCAGCCTTCGGTGCACTCAGACAAAACGTCAACTCGCGTGAGCCTGGCGAACCAGACCAGATTTCTCGGCTTCCAACCGGAGAGGTTGAGTTGATTGCTATCGACAGCGTTCTCTTACTGGCAAAGGCTGCCATGGCTTGGGAAATCCAGCCATTCGAGCAGGCCGGCTGGGAATCGAATTCCGAAGATGGAGGAGTGGGCTGTGACAAAGATATCCTCGGCCTACCTTCACTTGGAGATCGGGACTGCTTACTATTCCTGTATGGTTTCATGCTAACACGAGGCATACCTGAGAGTGGCGGCTATCCCTCTATGCCACCTTCAATCGCTGCCGAGTACATCCAAGTTGCCGACGAGATTGATTATGATAGCCCATGGCTGACAACCTCGGGAGGGTCTCCCTCATACATTCGCGCAGCAATCCGATTTGGAATCTCCAGCCCGGAGCAATTTGCACTTGTCGAACCCGCACTCAAGCAACTACAGGATGATATGGCGCCGTTACAGGAGCTAGCGCGTAACCCTCTCAGAGAGCGTGGAGACATAGACTCAGCAGACTCAGACTACCCGATAACATGGGCGATACCCAGTGGTGAGCCGGTAGTCAGATTCGTCGCAGCTGACTCTATGCAGGATGAGATGCAGGGGACCCTGCTCCTTGGAGTGGCATTCTGTACTCTGACGCTTTGGTGGGGTTTCAGAGAAGAGACCTCTGTAAGACAAAGATGGAGGAAAACAGTCTCCGATCCAAAAGCATCGGCTAGCAGGATAGGCGCGGTTGTGGCACTGACTGGAATTGCTGCATATTTATTCCTCGGCCCTACATACGGGGCGACACTCGCCATACTTGCAATCATACTCTCTCTTCTCTGGGGGACTACTCCGTTCTACATCGCCACAGTCACTACGGGTCCAATACTAGTGGTCATCATTTGGCTGTACGCCATGGTATCTCTGGCTGGCTACGGATTGAACATGGTCACAGTAGCAATCGCTGCGATGTCTTTAGGGGTGGGGATAGACTATGTCATCCACTTCATTGAGAGATATCGAGAAGAGCGTGAGGAAGGCTCGACTCCCGAAGTCTCAATTGCAGCAGTGGGGGGAGCATCCGGACTGGCTCTTTTTGGGTCTGCTATCTCAGACATGGCTGGATTCATGGTCATCAACCAGTCTAAGATGGGATTCTTCTCGACCTTCGGTTTATTCTGCGCCATAATGATTGGACTCTCATTATTGGCCAGCATGGTTCTGACTCCTGCGGTACTAGGTCTGTTGCATCGAAAATCGATAGTGCCAGAACACACTTGAGTTAGATTAATGCTAACCACCTGAACGAGGACCCATTATGCCACTGCTGGAATGCAACATCGACGCAAGAGGAAAGGCATATCGTCTCAGGCTTGGTTTCAGATTACTCATCATAGGCATCATCATCTCTGTAATTTTCTTCCTAGCCGGCGTGAAACCGGGCTTGGCTTGGCTAGCTCCCGCAGGAGCAATTGCAGGAGGGGCGTTCGCGATGTTTGAAGGAAGGACTGGTTGGTGCGTCGCTAGGGCGATGGGATTCAGGACCCCAATCTGAATACTCAAGCAATGTCCTATCCAGTATAGACTCCGATTGATTAGAACTCATCTCCACATGCCGAGAGAATCTCTCAGACCGTCTTCGAGATTCTCATGGACGAACTTGTATCCCTCTTCGACCAGTCTATCAGGAAGAACACGTTGACTGTCAAGAGTCAGTCTCTCTCCCATCTCACCGAACAGGATCTTGATTACGAATCTAGGCAGAGGCATGAATGCCGGTCTCTTCAGGACTCTGCCGAGTAGCTTAGCGAATCTGCGCTGCCTCACAGGGTATGGAGCAGTTACGTTGTACACGCCCTTGGATGCACCCTCCATAATCAGATGATTTATTGCGTAAATTTGGTCATCAAGACTAATCCATGACATCCATTGTTTACCACCACCCATGGGGCCCCCAGCACCCATTTTGAACGGCAGCAACATCCTGCCCAGAGCTCCTCCGGTGGCTGCTAGCACTATGCCTGTCCTGAGATAGACTGTCCTGACTCCTGCTTCCTCTGCTGCCGCAGCCGCATTCTCCCAATCCCTGCAAACATCAGGTAGGAAACCATCTCCGATTTTACTCGATTCGTTGAGCTCTTCATCCCCTCTATCTCCATACCAACCTATGGCGCTGGCTAGGATTAACGACTCCGGCTTCTCATCGAGAGATGCGATTGCTTCGGACAGTATTCGGGTGCTGTTGACCCTGCTATCCTTGATCATCTGCTTACGCTTCGCGCTCCAGCGCCTATCTCCGATAGGCTCACCACCTAGGTGGATGATTACATCGAAGCCGCTGAGCAGAGTCGGGTCCAAATCGTTGTTTTCTGGATCCCAGCGTATCTCCTTTGCTCCCGACTTCAGAGTCCTTCGGACCAATCTCCAGACATCATGTCCTCCAGTGTCCAGGAATGCCACTAGTTGGGTACCAATCATTCCTGATGAGCCAGCGACCAGAATCTTCTTGCGAGGGATTTGCGAGAAATCGGAATGCCTCTCGAGATCTCTCTGCAGTCGCAGTTCTCTAGCTTTGAACATCCGTGAGAGACGACTCTTGACAAGAATGCCTCCGAGGACATTATCGACGAGATTCCCGAGCGCTCCGAATGGGACTTGGTAAGTCACATCATCAACGACTTCCGTCTTTCCGTCGACCTCACTGAGGTTGTGGTCATGAGTCCAGTGCCAGAACGGCCCCTTAACCATCTTGTCTGCGAAGTGATGAGGCGGGTCGTAGGCAGTATGTTCGGCTACCCAAGTCATCTTTACGAAAGGGGCCCCCGGGGCCGGAAATCGAAACACTCGCTGGGAACCAACTTCCAAGGACTCATCTGCGCGGACCTCCTCTGCAACTTCCCAAGGAGGCATAAGCCGACGGAAAGAGCCTTCGTGCTCAAACCACTCAAAGGTAGAACCAACATCAGCATCTACTGTAGTCACGTGTTTGTACTTGTACAAATAATCACCAACGCCTTCGATTCTGTGGCGACCCAATCCATCTTTAGAGATGCCCATTGACAAATCTCCTACATAGATTGAGTTAAACCCGAATTCTATGGGAGACGACCATGGTCGAGACCCGCCAGTACGATGCCATAATCATCGGCGCAGGCCCAGGTGGGCTGACCTGTTCGATGCTTCTGGCTAAGGCCGGAGTCAAGGTTCTGATTCTTGAGAAGTCTGATGTTGTTGGGGGCCGAACCAGACTTGTAAGCAAGGACGGATTCACGTTCGACAGAGGCCCCACTTTTTTCCATTATCCTGAAATCTCAGAGGAGATTTTCTCTGCTCTCGGCAAGGATGTACATGAGGAACTTGAACTCATCAGACTGGAGCCAAATTACAGGTTAATATTCGGACAGGGCGGCCAGATTGACGCAACTACTGACATGGAGCGCATGGCAACTCAGATTGAGAAATTGTCAGGACAGGGAGATGCAGAAGGATTCAGGCGATACATGGAGGACAACCGGAGGAAGCTAAAACTCTCCAAGAAATGCCTCAACACCCCTTGGAAGGGCGCCTCTGATCTAATCAGTCGAAGGGCATTGCGAGTGTCAAGAGTCCTGCGCCCTTGGAGAAGCGTCTCTTCAGACCTCTCAAAGTTGTTCAAGGACGACAGATTGCAATTGGCAACTTCGTTCCAAACCAAGTATCTAGGAATGAGTCCATTCCATGCTCCCAGTCTATTCACCTTCCTAGCTTATCTCGAGTACGAGTATGGCGTTTTCCATCCCAAGGGGGGAGTTGGAGCAATCACTCCTAAGATGGCCGCAATCGCCGAGAATCTAGGAGCTGAAATTAGATTATCCGAGCCCGTAGAAGAAGTGTTGTTTGAGGGCAAGAAGGCTGTTGGGGTAAGGACCGAGCAAGGGGTCTATTCGTCAGAAAAGATAGTCATGAACGTCGATTTCGCTACTGGTATGACCGGTTTAATTCCTAACAAATTGAGGAAGAGATGGTCTGACAAGAAGATTGCAAACAAAGAGTACTCCTGCTCGACTTTCATGCTCTATCTCGGTGTCGACCGCATCTACGAAACACCCCATCACCAGATTTACGCCTCAGCAGATTACGAGGGTAATCTCAAGGATATCAGTGAACATAGAATTACTTGGAGTGACCCATCATTGTATGTCCAGAACGCTTGCGTTACTGACCCATCTATGGCCCCAGACGGCTGCTCTACTCTGTATGTTCTCGTTCCTGTCCCAAATGTCCATGATTCCCTTAACTGGGATTCTCAAAAGGAGAGATTCAGAGATGTCATAGTATCGCAGATGGAGAAGATGGGTTTCGAAGAACTCTCCAAACACATCGTTTCGGAAACGATTGTGACCCCAGACGATTGGTCGTCTAACGATATCTATCGAGGAGCAGTATTCAATCTGGCACACGGTCTTAATCAAATGCTCTGGAAGAGACCCCAGAACCACTTCGAGGAGACAGAGGGCCTGTATCTTGTAGGAGGGGGCACTCATCCAGGAAGCGGTCTTCCGACAATCTTTGAGAGTGGCAGGATAACCAGCAAGATGGTCTGCGCTCATTTAGGAATAGACCCTGAATGGAACGGCATGGATACTTGGTTCGAAGAATATCGGCGACCAAAGTTAAAGCCGACATGACAGACGAATCACTATGTCTCGCGATGTTCTGACCGATTTGGAGCGCGGACACGAGGACTGCGTGCTACGGTTTGCTGACGGAACCGCATTCAAAATCAGTTACCTATCGATACGCTGCAGATGCCAATGCGCCAAGTGCAAACCCAGACAGGAGAATGAGCAGAGACTACTCGAGTTTGAAGAGGAGGTCGCTCGTCTCAGAGTCGAGAAGCCACGCGCAGAGCCAGTAGGTCGCTATGGAGTTAGGTTCGACTGGCCTACTGGGTGCTCTAGCGGTATACATTCATTCACTCATTTGAGAGATGTGGCAGAAGAGCTTGGGCAGCCCATTTGATGCCATGAAACAGGTCGAAGGAGTCAAAGGCAACCCTCTCCTCGGATATTTGTCGGAAGCATAGGTTCCCCCTATGTCTTCGGTGGTGATCCAATGACAGGGGATGGTCCGAATGAGCAAGAGCCCGAAATGGGCGAGGAGGACGAGTGGCAACTATTCGCCTCTGCGGGATATGCCTCGGCTGAGGACTTAGTAGGTCCCGAGGAAGAACAATCTGACTCTGCCGAAGAGGAGGTGTGGTTTGATGGGGACGACATAGAGGCCAACGGAGCCTCATTGGACTGGGATGCCCCACCCTGTCCGACCCCTTTGGGAATCGCCCATATGATCAAACTGGGGGTCTGCGACCACTGTTTGCACAGAGTAGGTGGACGCCGAACCAAGAATTACGGTTCCGAGGGTGGAAAGGAAATCAGAGAGGACGCCCATTCCAGAGACCCCGACATCGCCAAGTTCGGAGCGCCTGAATTGTGCCCACTTTGTGAAGACCTATTCGATGATGTGAGAAACATCGTGAGTAGGGTGGCTGAGTCGGTAGATGGAGTCCAACACTCGACGATGCAATTCGGGATACATCTCCCGAAGGACCTAATCCAAGAGGAGGACAGAATCAGGAGCAGACATGGAGCACCTGGTTCGAGACCTCTGAAGGCAGCCTTCGCAGATGCTATTCAAGCCGATTTATCCAATCATCTAACCGATGTCAGTTTCGTCAAGGAGAACCCCGATTTGATGATTCGTGTTGATGGATTGACTCTGAGAGTCGACATCGACATACGCCCAGTATTTCTTTATGGCAGGTATAGAAAAATCTCTCGTGAGATTCCACAGACGAGATGGCCTTGCAGAGCCTGCAGAGGTAGGGATGAAGGCTGCGAATCCTGTCAGGGAAGCGGACTGCAGTATGCTGATTCTGTTCAGGATTTGATAGGGGAGCCAATCCGTCAGGCATTGAACGCAGAAGATACATCATTCCACGGCATGGGCCGCGAGGATATTGATGTCAGATGTCTGGGCTCGGGTAGACCATTTGTCCTTGAAATCAAGAATCCACTCATCAGAGAACACGACCTCGATGAACTGGTCTCCTTAGTGAACGCCAACAGTACTGAAAAGGTCGAGATCGACTCTCTTGAATGGACTAACAAGAAGAGAGTCGCGAAGGTCAAGCAGTACCGCTCTGAGAAGAGCTACACAATCCGTTTCAAGACTAGCGAGGCCCCTAATGAAGAGGAAGCCATTGCAGCCATTGAGGGCCTGTCAGGAATTGTCCTTGAGCAAGAGACTCCGAAGAGAGTATCTCATCGTAGGGCAGCCAAGACTCGCAAGCGTAAGGTGGTGTCAGTAGACAAGGTCATCGTCGAGTCCGATGAGATTGAAATCACTCTGAGATGCGAGGCTGGAACTTACATCAAGGAACTAGTGCATTCGGATGATGGAAGGACCGTGCCTTCAATCAGTAGCGTGCTGGGCTGTGAATGTGAGGTGCTATGGCTCGATGTGGAGGGAATCCATGACTAGAGCCCCCAAATCCTCATCCGAGGGCTTAAGAAGAATCGGCAGGTCGAACGCTCCCGCGACCTACGGTCGGTGGTGATATAATGGCCAAGAGAGCACACGGACCTCGTCAGGGTACACGCAGTATTCTGAAGAAGAGCAAGTCCGAGCGTAGTAGGGTTTTCATCAACCGAATAATGCATCCTTATTCTGAGGGCGATAGCGTTGCTATAGTGCTTGATGGAGCCCAGCAGAAAGGCATGCCCCACCGCCGATTCCAAGGCAAGACCGGCATCATTACCGGCACCCAGGGAAGGGCATATGTGATCTCAGTATCCGATGGGAATGCAAACAAGACCGTTGTAGCAAGGCCAGAGCACCTCAGACCTATGGAGTGAGAATTATGTCAGAGAAGGAGTACACAGACTTCGCTACCGTGAGGGACCTATTGGTCAAGACCAACGAGCGCCGAGGCGAACTCTCGTACGAACAGACCATGGCCCTGCAGCACGCCGAGTGGGCTGCCAGCGAGAACCGTGGTGGAATCAAGACTGACCCTAAGATATTTGCAGCCCTCAGAGACGAGTTGACTCAGAATGAGAAACTCGCAGGCCATCCTGAGATATGCGCCAAGTTGGCCGAACTCTGCCCGATGGATGTTCCAGATGTAAGGGTGATTATTGCTAGCAAGCGAATCGCCATGGACACACCAGAGATTGAGGAGATAATCACCCTCATTCGCCAACATGTCCTTTGAGGGAACTTTATCTGAATTTACCTAACAATTTCATTCAAGTGGGGAAACCGCTCTCGGAGTGCGAGGAATATGCAGTTTGGTGGACCAAACGAGCCCGACGAGGAGCCAATTCCTCCGTTTCAGTCCGAGACTCATATCAGAGTCTTAGACATGCAGGACAGACGCCCGATAGGGCATGAGATGACCGGACTGACTCGCCCTGGCTTGTTCCTCATTCGAGCCAGAGTAAACGAAGTCGATGATATCAAAATCGGCTCCACTATAGAGAAAGAGTCCACTAATATCGGATCTCTCAGTGAACTGAGATTGAAGGATGTCTCTGAGAATGCTAACTCCGAACTTTTGGATGCGATTTCTGAGGCGATTTCTGAGGACTCACACATACATATTCAGTTCTACAACAGTGCAGGGCCAATGACTCGCAAGTTCCACTCATTCCAACTACTCCCAGGAATTGGGAATGCGAAAGCAATCCAGATGGTGGGACTTAGGGGGTCGGGATGGCACGAATTTTCGTCTGTTGATGAGGCCTGCGCTATTGACTCAGTCAGACTTCTAGCTGAGCGCTATCTCAAGGAGATGGAGGATGAAGCACAGACTCCCCGACTCCTCGACCTTTTAGTTCGCGCCGATCATTAATCGGGGTGTTTGGATGGACGACTTAGATATCAGACTACTAGTAGACCTCCTGAGAGATAGAATCACTCCGGACAAGGGACTAGGTCAGCATTATCTCCTAGATGAATCGGTCGTCGATAGGTCGATTGAACTAGCAAACTCAACTCATCCGCTTGCCGACTCCAGAGTAATCGAGATAGGACCAGGGGCCGGCTCTTTGACCCTTGGTCTACTTGGGGCCGGAGCCTCAGTGACCGCCTTCGAGGTCGATGAGGAGTCCGTGTCCCATCTCGCTAGGGTGTTCAATGGGGCAGATGGAAGACTGGAAGTGATCAATCGGGACGCATTACTCGCCGATTGGTCAGAAGAAGTGTCGCATGTAGTAGCAAACATCCCATATCAGATATCCAGCCCGCTACTGGATAGGATACAGAAGCACCACTCCCAGCACCCTCTGAATACGGTCGTACTACTGCTCCAGGATGAGTTCGCTGAGAGGATGATGATAAATCGAGATGACACAGCATCAGGTCCACTCTCTCTCTCGCTATGGCTCGATTTCGATGTCGAACTGGATGTCAAAGTACCGCCACACTGCTTCAGTCCAGCACCTAGGGTCAGTTCACGGCTGGTCAGACTACAACCAATCGCAAGAGAGGTTGAAATCAATCGCAGGATGTTTAGAACCATCACAAATCACTGCTTTGCAAACAAACGACGCAAGATGAGGACTCTATTGTCCCAGACACCACGACGCCTGTCTCGTAACAAGGGCTGGCACAAGGGTCGCTGGCGAGATTCCGTCAGCTCAGTAATCGAATCCTCTGCAGAGGGAATGACGGAGGACTGGCAAAACCTCAGACCAGAGAACCTGAAAGTCTCTGATTGGGTAATTTTGACGGAGTCAATTTCATCATTTCCAGCCGAATAGAGAAGGTTTTGACAGCGCCTTGATAGAGGGCTCCCGGCTCCGCTGGTCAGGGCAGCAGGGCGCGAGGAGACCCTAGCTCAGGACTTAGTATGGCAAAGAAGGACACCTATCTGGCACTTCTGAGAAGGGGTATCGACGAGAATACTGCTCATCTGCTTTCAGACAGCGGAGTCAAGGTCGGCGACATCAAGAAACTCGACGTCGAGACCCTCTCAAACAATTATGGACTCAAGAAGGAGGTAGCCGAATCCGTTCTCGATGCAGTCCGCTCGGGGCCAAGAGACTCCGGCAAGCAGAGATTTCTAGCTGATGTCCTAGCTGACAGAACGAAGAAGAAGATAGACACTATCGAGGAGAGGAGATTCAAGCGCGAGCAGAAGGATCTGCACTCAGAACTACTTGAGAAGAAGGAGCAACTCAGAATCGCTCGTGTTGAGCAGTTCAGGAACAAGAAGTTGGTAATGAACAGGCTCGGCAAGACCATAGAACTCATTGTCAAACTAGAGAACACATTCGATGACGAGTCAAAGGACGAGCAGCGCTCCAAACTGCGTGACCAGTTGGAGACCAGAGGCCTTGAGGCTGCAAGAGATCATGAGATGCTCGAATTGGTCGGAACTCCACAGGACATAGTTGACTTCCGTAGGAAGATAGCACCCAAAATTTGCATGCACGCGTGCCCATCCTGCGGAGAGGAGATTGATCCGATTCAAAGCAATGTAATGGACGACATGTCCGACTTTTCCCTCATTTGCTGGGAGTGCGAGGAAGAGTTCAGGGCACCAATGGCTCAGTTAGTAGAGGACAGACTGAACAACGGTTCTAGAATCAAGATTGACCCCAAGAAGAAACCTCGCCTGACCGTGAAGAGGCCACCTAGGAAGAAGGACTCCACTTCAATTGCAGAACAGATCATCAAGGATCTTGAATCAACTGGCGCTAGTGCTGAGGAACTCGAGGCTGCAGCCCAGTCAAGCAAACTTTCAGGTGTGCTGATGAGTATAGATGACTGGATTGACCAAACTATCGCAGCTAAAGGTTACATTCAGGCGCAAGAACATCGCGAGGAGTTCATCATTGCCACAGGAGCAGGTGCTACCAAGTTCAACAAGTGGATGAAGAAGGCCGGATTGGTCTTCAACAAGCAGACCGGAAGATGGACTCGCTGGGAAGATCGCTGAGGCGGTTAGATGAGCGAGGATACGCCGGTAATCCGGTTCTTCCGAGGTTCCAAGCCCATTGGTGTAGTTGCAATCGTGCCGGACGCACCGATTCTAGAAATGGCTGAGATTGCCGGAGTTGAGATACCCTCAAACTGCACTTCCGGAACTTGTGGCACATGCCTAGTAAAACTGCGTGGGGGCGAGGTCGACCTTCCTGAGGAACTACCTCCTGGTTTGGACGACGAGTTGGTGGAACTAGGGGGTACACTGACTTGTTGCATCAAGCCAAAAGGCTCGTGCGAAATCGATGTTATTCCTCCTGCTTGGTGATTCAATGGTAGATTGGTCGAATTCTGAATTCCTAACTCTTCTAATCATCGACATATTGGCGATTGGCATCGCTGTCTGGTGGCTGTCGACAAAATTCACCTCCAAGATGAGGGAGGTCGAGGATAGAATGGAGAGGGCCAGGCTGAAAATCTCTGACAACGCTGAAGAGGAGTGAGATTACTCGTTAATCGCTGCAGTCCATCTCTCGGCTTGTGGAATGCCAACAATTTCGATGTGGCAACCCAAAACCCCTCTCTGTGAACCGATTTCACGCTTTAGGGAGATTAGGTCATCTAGGCAGCAAGGGCAGTGAGGATGAGGGGGCTTGACCCACAACTCGATTATTCCAGAGTCGTCAACTTCAACTCCTTTCAGTATAGAGTCATCTGTGATCAGACTGCCATGAGGTTCCTTACGTTCATTCAGTACCCTAGCAAGACGCATTTGTGCCTTTTTCCGAGCCCTAGTCAAGTTCCAGCACCCCCGAAACCTTTCCTCATACTACCACTCCACCAGCATCGGAAACGAGTCACCCATTGTCAGGCACTCCATACCTTCGCTACCTCTGACCCAAGTGTCTTCGGTACCAATGGCACCGTCCGGGTATATCACCTTCGGCTCGATTGCCATAGTGCCGCCGGCTTCCAAGGGACGGTCGAAGCCCCTTGCGATTACAGGAGTTTCATCGAGTTCTAGACCGACTGAATGCCCTAGGAACCTAGCTTGGTCGGGCTGCATTCCCATCAGATGTTCAGAATGTCCCATCTCAGATGCCATCTGAATGCCTTTTTCCCATACGGCCGAACAGTCATCGCCCCGGCCAAGCCGACCTACCATAGAGTCTCTGATTTCGGCCATATCGTCGAGCCTCTGGTGCCAATCAGAGGATAGCGGTCCGGCACTGAATATTCGAGTGCAGTCCGAGACGTAACCTCGGTGAACATGGACGATATCGACCAGTACAGGCTCAGACTTGGCTACTTTTGCAAATCCAGCTCCCAGTGAAGCTATTGGGTTGGCGCCCAGACCTGCGACACCCGAATCGAAGTACGAGGGCACCGCCCCTGAGCGACCTGCGGCAATCACCACCCTGTCACAATCCATCGGCCAGTTTCTCATCCTGATTCTGCCACCGAATCCAGCGGCCCGGCTAATATCATCAGCCGCAGCTGCCATCTCAATCTCAGTCTTGCCGACACCTCCGATATCTTGGATTATCTCGAACATCATCTGATTAATCTGCCCGCTCTCAGCATGCATCTCGATTTCCCAGTCTGACTTCGTCTCCCTGAGAGCGAATAGAATCCCGGAACAATCCGAACTTTCACCCTCTAGCCCTGAGAATCTTCCAGACAGGAACTCCCATCTTGAGTTAGGGACCTTTTCTGCGAGCATTCCCGGGGCCTTAGTGCAACCAGCATCCCTTAGAGCATCTTCCAACCCACTCATCCGTGGCTGTTCGACTATCTGGTGCGGGGCACCCTCTCCTCCTGCCTCAAATCGTGCCCTCTCAAGCGAGCGGCGAACCCAATGTACAGACTCGACTCCGGAACCCTCCGCACCGACAAGTAGCATCGAGCTCTGTCGACCACCCGTAAGCCAGTACAACTCCACCGGGTCGTCGATTAGTGCCGACTCGTGACCGGCATCGGCCAGAGCCTTAGACAGTCTTGTTTGACGGGACTCTAACTCGGATACTGGAACCCTCCAGTCCTCACCATCGGGCCCAGTGAGTCTCCCAGCATCCCAGTTCATAGAACCGCTCCGTAGCCTCCAATGAAAGGTATTGTGGGAACACGCAAGGCGTGTTCTACACCCACAATGGCCATAGAGGGGCCGCTGGTGCCGCGGAACGTGACAACCGTCCTGTCGTTGGACGACGTCCGTCTCGCAGGGCGGACCGTATTGTACAGAGTCGATGTGAATTCGCCCTTGGACCCGGCTACTGGCGCCTTCCTAGATGACAGCAGATTACGTTCAACCTTGGACACACTGAGTGATCTTTCTGACTCCAAGGTCGTAATCATGGGGCACCAGTCAAGACCAGGCAAGAATGACTTCACCGATATGGCTGGACACTGCGACCGTCTTTCACGATTGATTGGCCAGAAGATACGATTCGTAGAGGACATCTGCGGAGATGCGGCGATAGAAGCTATCGAAGAGATGCAGCCTGGCGAGAAAGTGTTCATCAACAACGTTAGGATGCACCCTGAAGAATACGGCGAGAACAAAGTGAAGGTCGAGGACGAACCAACCTCGGAGATTGTCACAAGACTCTCGTTAGTAGCAGACGCCTATGTCACCGACGCCTTCGGGGCAGCGCACCGCAACTCACCCACTTTGACCGGATTCACCGAAGAGGTGCCGTGTATCGCAGGACGCCTGATGAACAAGGAGATCAGATCACTCAGTCTGGCAGTTAACGACCCTCCTCGGCCTTATGTTGCAATCCTCGGTGGAGCGAAGTGCGATGATTCATTGAGGGTCGCCCTCAATCTAATCGGCAGAGAAATCGTCGACTCGATAGTGATGGTAGGAGTGGTCGGCAATCTGATGCTATGGGCTGGCGGCCATGATATCGGCAGTACAAACAAGGAATCCATCAAGGCGATGATGGGTGATGATTTTCAGTCTACCTGGAAAATGGCAAAGGAATTGATCGAGGGGCACTCAGAACTCCTGTTCTTACCGCGCGATGTAGCCATTGAAATTGATGAGAAGAGGTTTCAGATGGAGTTGGATAATCTACCAACTGACCATCCGATATACGATATCGGAATTGAGACTCTACAAGACTTGAGGATACTTCTGAACAGTGCCAATTGCATCCTGTGGAATGGCCCCGCCTCATACTTCGAAAAGCCCGAGTTCGCCTTCGGTACAATTGAGATTCTCAACATGTGTGCTGAGGCGACAGGAGTCACAATCGTTGGAGGGGGGCACACTAGTGCCCTAGTAAATCAACGAGGATTGGCCGGAGAATTCAGTCACAACAGCACCGGAGGAGGATCTGCTCTAGGAATGCTCTCAGGTGACCCAATGCCGGTTATCGATTCACTATCGAAGTCGAATGATAAATTCAGACCGTTGCTGGAAGCATTGGGTCTCGATGAGGAAGAGTGAGCCACTGGGGAGACTTGAACTCCCGGCCTCCTGATTACGAATCAGGTGCTCTACCAACTAAGCTACAGTGGCGGCGAACCCCCGCTTCCTCCTCCACATATAGACAATCGGTGCAGGGAACAATGCTAAGTGTCTTCAGAGACAGGATAGCCTATGGAAGAAGACGGAGGGGGAGAACCCCAAGAAACCACTTTCAGCGGAACACCGAACGCCGCCCCAGCAGAAGCACCTGCAGGGGCCTTTGACCAACCAGCAGTAATGATGGGGCCTAAGAGCTCTCTACCCAAGGTAATGGGAATTCTGATGATGCTATATGGTGCAATCATTGGCCTTCTATCATTACTCGGACTGCTTGGCACTGGAAACACAATCGAAATGTATGAAGAAATGGGCGTTGATTTCAGCACAGCCTTTGTCTATCTCGAAGCGTTAACTGCCGTAGGCGTCAATTTCGTGGTAGCATACGCTGGGTATCAGGTATTCAACTACCAGAAGAGCGGCGTCAAGATTGGACTCTACGCAATAGGCTTCCAACTCTTAGTATCCCTGATTGGTGCAGTGGTGTACGCTGATATGATGGCAGAGATTGCTGGAGACAGTGCATTGGGTGGAGTAGTTGGAGGAATTGGCGCATTCGCAAGCGTCTTCTGCGCTGCAATTTGTGGTCTTTTCGTGGCTCTGCCAGTACTCGCTTCTGGCGACTCAATGGAAGATTAGTGTAAAGCACTGAGATCTAACATCTGACCCAGACGGGCATTTACGTCCGTTAGGATAGCTTCTAGCGAAGCCTCTGTACGGCCTTCGGCACGCATAACGAGAATAGCTTCGGTATTGCTGGCGCGACAAAGACACCAACCGTCATCGTATCGAACCCTGATTCCGTCGACAGTTGAGAACTCCATGTCAGAGAAGGCTTCCGCAACAGCACTCAGAACCTGCTCACGCTCACCCGGCAGAGGAATTTTGGCTTCTCCAGTAGAGGGGTAATCGGGCAGGAATGAGAAGCGATCGGAGAAGGTTGGCCCACCATCTGAGGGAGAAGGGTCACGCCCGATT